>Ga0134124_10000027_pt1 | contig 228786 bp, 200 predicted proteins | sample KB304_FD_96880 | JGI IMG/M metagenome (GOLD analysis project Ga0134124, IMG submission 96880) | Terrestrial soil microbial communities without Nitrogen fertilizer from Kellogg Biological Station, Michigan, USA - KB3-0-4 | ecosystem: Environmental > Terrestrial > Soil > Unclassified ...
GGTCCAGCCGTTCCGCGGCCGGAAGAAGGTCGCTCCCCCCGCCACCCCGCCGGCCAAGCCCACCGAGTAGTCCCCTCTCCGGGGGCGTGCGCCGCGCACGTCCCCGGCTTTTCTTCCTCCATCCCAAGCTTCTGTGGCGCGCCGCAAGCTTGTGGTCCGCCACCGCAAGCTTCTATGGGACGCCGCAGGCTTCTATACGCCGCCGCAAGCTTCTATGGCGCGCCGCAAGCTTGTGGTCCGCCACCGCAGGCTTCTTTGGGACTCCGCAAGCTTCTATACGCCGCCGCAAGCTTCTATGGCGCGCCGCAAGCTTGTGGACCGCCACCGCAAGCTTCTTTGGGACTCCGCAAGCTTCTATACGCCGCCACAAGCTTCTATGGCGCGCCGCAAGCTTGTGGTCCGCCACCGCAGGCTTCTTTGGGACTCCGCAAGCTTCTATGGCGCGCCGCAAGCTTGTGGTCCGCCACCGCAAGCTTCTGCCGCCTGCCGGAAGCTTCCCCGGCGGCTTGGTGGCCCGGTGGGTTATTGCGGCGCGATCGCGCCCGGCTGGACGCGTGCCTCTCCGTACTGCGCCTCGGTGATCGCCTCGATGAGCATCTGGTCCGCGACCGGGTCGCGCTGTCCGCCGCTCCGGATGTGCTCCGCGTACCAGGCCACGAGCAGGCCCGCGACGTTGGATTGCGGACCGTGCAGGAAAATGTCGGCGTCGATGCCGGAGCTCTCGCAGAGGGCTTCGATGGGCTCCCACTCGAACGAGATCTGCCGCGTCAGCGGATCTCGCGAGAGCTGCAGGCTCGCGAAGTCGATCTCCTCGGGCAGGCGAATCTTGAGCGTGGCCATGCCGTTGCCTCCTCCAGGAAGAGGATAGTCCAGGATGACCACAAAGCGGGTCAGCGTGGGCGGCCGGTAGCCGTGCAAGGCCCACGCATGGCAGCGAACCAGCCTTTTCGCACGGTGGCGATTGTACAAGCATTGAGACCTGCTCCGCCTTCCTTTCGCCGTCTCTGCCACCGTGCCCGGGGGCCGTGCTAGCATCTCCCGTCGTTTGTGCTGAGCGAAGGTCTGGTTGCCACGTTACTGTCTCTTATGCGCTAAAGGATTCCGATGATTTCCAATCGCCAGTTTCGAGTCAGCAAGTTCGACGTGATCGGCAAGGAGTCGGTCGCTCAGATCATCGAGCGCCGGATCGGCAAGGACGCGCTGCGCTGGTACATCGCCCAGATCACCGACACCGAAATCGTGGTCGAGGCGACGTTCTTCGACGGCGACATGTTCGAGCCGGCGGAGCCGGACCGTCCGTGGCATCCCGGCCCGTCCGTGGTGGTGAGCATCATCCCCACCGGCATCGGCTGCGCGCTCGGTGGGTACGCGGGAGACGCCGCGCCGGCCACCAACCTGCTGGCGACCGCGGCGGACTACCTGGTCACCAACCCCAACGCCGTCAACGCCTCGAACTTCATCAGCATGGCCGACAACCTCCTCTACACCGAGGGGCTGTGCATCGATCTGTTCATGAAGGGCCTGGTCGACCTGCACGTGCCGCACGGCAACAAGATCGGCCTGATCATCGAGAAGAGCAGCCCCGCGCATCTGGACATCGTCTTCAACGTGGTCAACGCCGTGCGCGCCGTCTACGGTGTCAACATCGTGGACTGCGTGGTCACCGATCAGCCGATCGGCAGCCACTGCCTGGAGAACGCCTCGGGCGCTTTCGTGGGCACCGTCGACCGGCCGGACGTCGTCTTCGACGCCTGCGAGCGGCTGATCCGCAAAGGCGCCAACGCCATCGCGATCACCACCAACATCCAGGACCTGCCGCCGGACGAATACGTCAAGCACTTCGACGGCGAGTACCCGAACCCGCTGGGCGGCGTCGAAGCGGTCATCTCGCACATGATCGTGAACCGATTCCAACTGCCGGCCGCGCACGCGCCGATGCTCAACCTCAAGGAGCTCGAGCTCACCGACGTCGTGGTCGACGCCCGGGGAGCCGGAGAGATGGCCTCCGCCAGCGGCCTCGCTTGCACCCTGATCGGTCTGCGCCGCGCTCCGCAGATCTCCGCCGCCCGCTGCTTCAATCCGGCCGGCGTCCTGAACGTCCGCAACGTCCTCGCGGTGGTGAGCCCGGCCGGCTCCCTGGGAGGCATCCCGGCGATCTACGCCAACAAGCACGGCATTCCGATCATCGCGGTGAAGGAGAACAGCACGATCCTCGGCGTCTCCGCCGCCAAGCTCGGCTTCACCGAAGTGATCGAGGTGGACAACTATCTCGAAGCCGCCGGAGTCCTGCTCGCCCTGCGCAACGGAATCGACCTCGGCAGCGTGCGCCGCCCCCTGCCCACCCTGCGCCACGGAATGGGCCGCAGCGCCGCCAAGCCGGTTCGCACCAGCCGGTTCGCGTAGAAGGCTTCTTCTTTCTTGGGGTCCGTCATAGGCGTAAACCCGACCGTTCCGCCCGGGAGGGGGCAAGCCCCTCCCCTACTTTGGGATTACGCCTGCCAGCCCGCATTGTTCGAGATTTACCGCCGGTAGAGGAATGTGCCGTTCAATGCGTTGGTGAACCCGAAGGCGCCGTCGCGCTGGTAGAGCTCGGAGGTCGAGAAGACGCTCTCCCCCGGGACGCCGTCGACGACCTCGCTCACCGCGCACTCGCGGGTGGGATGGCCGCTCAGGGTGGAGAAGTGGACGACGAAGCTCTTGCGGGTGTGCTCGGCGTTCGCCGGCGGCGCGCCGCCGTGGGTGAGGGCGGAGTGCCAGATCAGGACCTCGCCGCGCCTGGCGGTGAAGTGTTTGACCGGCAGCTTGGTGCGCTCGAGGTCGGCGGCGTAGAACTTCATCGCCGCCTCGACGTCCGCGGCCGTGTGCCGGCTCGGGTCGTAGACGTGCTGGCCGGGCTCGAACTCGTAGAACGGCAGCCGCTGCGAGCCGGGGACGTACATCAGCGGACCCGACTCCGGGGCGATGTCTTCGAGCGCGATCCAGGCGGCGGCGAGACGACCGAACTGCGGCGTCGGCACGACGACGGAATCGCGGTGCAGGGCCTGCTGGCTGCCGAACTCGAAGTACAGCGACTGAGTGGCGACCGCGGCTTCTCCGAGGATCAGCGACATGTAGCGGTGGATCGCCGGCTGGAGATAGAGGTGGAGCGCCGTCTCCGACGCCGTGTGCAGCTCGTGGATGCGGTAGCGCGGTTTGCGGTGCTCGGCGGCCACGGCCTCGCTGAACCGGCGGGGCGGCGAATCGTAGGCGAAGGCGACGTGGCCGGGCCGGTTGTTCCACAGCGCGTCGACGTCGCGGTCGATCGCCGCGGCGTCTTCGGCGGACAGGTCGATCGGGAAGATGAAGTAGCCGTCTTCGGCGAACTTCCTGAGGTTCGCCTCCTCGGCGGCGCTCAGCTCTCCGGCGCGCGCACGGGCCGCGATCTGCCGCGGCGCATCGGGAGCATCGAGCCAGATCTGGCCTGGATTCGTCTTCTTCCGGAAAAGGGACAGCATGGGGCTTGAGTATACTTCGGCCGCGATGTTGCGCAAGAAAGTGTCCCCGGCGCTGGTGGTCTCGGGGCTCGCCGGGGTGGCCTACGCGCTGTCCGCCGTTTTGGCGGCGGCGGTGGGATTCCGCTTCTGGGTGCCCTGGGTCGTCTATCAACTGCTCGACGCGGCCGAGCTGCGGCGCGCGCCGTGGCTGTCGCTTCTGGCGCTCCATGCACAGCCGCCGGCGCTCAATGCGCTCCTCGCTGCGGCCCTCCGCCTGGGCGACTTCCTGGGGTGCGGACCGGAGCCGCTCCTCGCCATCCTCTTCTTTGTCCTCGGTGGAGTGGTCGTGGTCCTGCTGGCCCGCCTCGTCCACGCATTGACGGGTTCGGTCTGGCTGGCGCTCGCGGCGGTCCTCTTCGCCGTCGCCGATCCGGCGCTGCACGTCTATCGCACCGTCTTCTTCTATGAGCTGCCGCTCGCAGCCCTCCTCCTGGTGGCGCTCGCCGCGGCCTGGCGCTTTCTCAGCGATTGCAGCCATGGCGGCGAGGGTGCTCTGCTCCTCTTCGTCGCCGCGACCGGCGGGATGTGTTTGACGCGCAGCCTCTACCATCCGCTCTGGGCTGTGGCGATGTTCGCTCTCCTCCTCCTCGGCCGGATGCGGCTCGCGCCGGATGGTCCTCGGCGCCGTGTCCGCGGCGTCTGGTTGCGGAGCGCTGTCGTGCTCGCCCTGCTGCTCGGGTTCTGGCCGCTCAAGAACGCGCTTCTCTTCGGCGCGCCGGTCATGACCTCGTGGCAGGGGTACAACCTGGCGCGCGGCACGGCGGCGCAGAGCCCGCCGCTCTGGAGCTATCTGGCGACCGGAACGGTTCCGGAGCCTCTGCACGAGGAGTGGGGGCAGGTCGCTCCGGCGTTCCTGCGCGATGTGCCGGTCCTCGCCGCGCCGGAGAAGAGCGACGGGGGCCGGAACTGGAACCACTACGTCTTTCTGCTCACCGATCGCGAGCTGACGCGCGACGCCTTGCGCTGGCGGCGCGAGCACCCCGGCGCCTGGCTCCGGCAGAGCCTGGCGAACTACCTTCTGTGGGGCCGGGCAAGCTATCTGGATTCGTACTGGGAAAGCGCCCGCGGTCCGGACAACGCGCTCTATCGCGGCTATGCGCGCTGGCACGAGCGGCTGCTGTTTCCCGATCTCCGCGGTGCCGTCGTCCGCCTGACGCCCGGCGCGGCGGTCCATGCCGACACCACGGTCTGGGGCGGACCGGCGCCGTACACTCTGTTCGCTCTGGTGGGCCTGCCCGCTCTCCTGGTGATACTCGCGGTGCTGCTGCCGCGCCGCCTCCGAAGCGATCCAGCGGCGTGGGTGGCCCTGCTCGCGGCGGTCACGTTGCTCTGGGTGCTGATCGTGCCTTGCCTGACCGATGGCACCGAGGGGAACCGGATGCGTTATCCGGTGAGCCCGTGCGTGCTGCTGCTGGCGGCGTGGTCCGGAGCCGCGGCGCGGCGGGCCGTGCTACGATCTTCGGGATCCCTCCGTTTCCGACCTGTCCACAGGGAGGACTGATGATCGTGCGCACGCTGTCCGCCCTGCCGTTCCTGCTGTCTCTGGCCCTGCTACCGGCGGCCGCCGGTGCACAGGACGCGGAGAAGCAGACGTTTTACGAATCGCTCGACGTCCAGGTCGCGAACGTCGAGGTCTTCGTCACCGATTCGAGCGGCAAGCGGGTCACCGGGCTCACCCGCGACGACTTCCAGCTCCTGGAGGACGGCAAGCCGGTCGCCATCACCAACTTCTTCGCCGTCGACGGCGAGCCGGCGGCGGCTCCGGGAGGCCTGACGCCGGCCGGCGCACCGCCTCCCCAGGAAGCCGGGAGCGACGAGCAGCGGCTGCACCTGGCCATTCTCATCGACAACATGAACCTCCTGGCGCAGGACCGTAACCGGCTCCTCAAGTCGCTGCGCGAGACGGTCATCCCCCGCCTGCGGCCGGATGAGCTGGCGCTGGTGGCGAAGTACGACGGGACCTCGGTCGAGGTGGTGCAGAAGCTGACCGCGGACAAGGACCTCCTCAGGGCGGCGCTCGACGAGGTGTCGCACGGCGCTCCGCTCGGCGTGGAGCACGCGATGGACCGCCGGCAACTGCTCCGGGAGATCGACCAGTCGGACACGCTCAACGGCGCCCGGCCGGACCAGGCGGAGGCGATCGCCAAGGAGGTCTACGACGGCATCCGCCTCTACGTGCAGCGGCGCGCCGACGAGACCCGCGCCACCCTCGGCGCGCTCACCCGCTTCGTCGACGGCCTGGCGGGCCTGCCCGGCCGCAAGGCCGTGCTCTACGTGGGCGGCGGCCTCTCCGTCCGCCCGGGCCAGTCGTTCTTCCAGGCCTGGCAGGTCAAGTTCTCCTCGCTCTCCAACGCCGTCGGCGCCTCCCGCCTCGACGGCTTCGAGACCGATCTGACCCACTCGTTCGAGGAGATGGCCCAGCACGCCAACGGCAACCGCGTCACGCTCTACACCCTGGGAACGACGCAGGAGCTGTCGGGCCGGTCGCCGGAGTCGAGCCAGTCCCCCACCTGGTCGGTCGAGCTGGAGGCGACCGAGGTGGCCAACCTCGGCGAGTCGCTGCGCCGCCTGGCCGACGCCACCGGCGGGCTGGCCTCGGTGGACGCGATCGAGCCCGGGCCGCTCCTGGCGCGGATGTGCGACGACTTTTCTTCGTACTACTCCCTCGGTTTCGTGCCGCAGGGCCGGCGGGACGGCAAGCGGCGCGGGATCAAGGTGGCTCTGCGCGGTCATCCGAACCTGGTGGTGCGCCACCGCGACGGCCGGCGCGAGCGGCTGAACAAGGAGAGGATGGGCGACCGCACGCTCGCCGCGCTCCTCCTCGATTCCGGCGCGAACCCGCTCGAAGTGGCGCTCGAAGTCGTGGGGGAGACGAAGAACGACAAGGGCCAGCTCGTGGTCGAGATGCTGGTGAAGTTCCCGCTCGGCCGCCTGGTGCTGCTGCCGCAGGCCAAGTTCCACGAAGGGAAGGTGTCGGTCTGGGTGGGCAGCCGCGACCTGCGCGGCCGCAGCTCACCGGTGCAGGAGATCGCGGTGCCGATCCGCGTTCCCAACGAGCAGCTCCTGACCGCTCTCAGCCAGACCGCGGCCTACAAGATGCCGCTTCTCCTGCGCCCGGAGGAGCACAGCATCGCGGTCACCGTGCGCGATGAGCTGGGCAACGTCGAGTCCTCGGTGACCACCGTGTTCAAGCCGGGCCAGACGGCGGCGCCCGCATCGCCGACATCACCAAGCCACTGACCCCGCAGAGCGCACGATGCCGCCGCTCCGCTGCTGGACCGCCATCTTGCTCACAGCCTTGGGAATCGCCCTCCCGGCGTTGGCGCAGGAGGCGATTCCCCAGACCCAGCCGGCGGTGCGCGTTCTCCGCACCGGCGGGCTCAAAGTGGAGAGCGCGGCGCTCCTGGTGAGCGGCGAGCAGGGCGGCAGCATCCACGTCGCCGTGCTCCCGGGCTTCATTCCCGCCGCCGGCGCTTCCAGAGACACGAAAGCGGTGCGCGTGCCAGTCGTCCTGGAGATCGACGGCGCCACGCTGCTCAAAGGCAACACGGGAGATCTGCTGCGGATCGAGATCTGTCTCTATGCGCTGTCTGCCGGAGAGGCTGATTCCGGCAGCATCGAGGGGTCGCTGCTCGAAACCGTCGAAGCCGATCTGGCGCGGGCCGGCACGGCGGTGGAGCGCAGCGGCATCCAGTATGCCGGCGAGCTGGCGCTGCCCCCCGGCCGGCACTCGCTGCGGGTGCTGGTGCGCAACGCGCTGACCGGCGAGGTCGGTTTGCGCATCCTGCCGCTGACCGTCCCCGATCCTGCCGTGGGCGCCCTGCTGGCGCCGGAATTCTCCAATCCGGCCCCGGACGCCTGGGTGGCGGCGAGTCCGGACGCTCTTCTCGACGGTGGTCTGCCGGCGGCGCAGCCGGTCCTCGGCACCGGCCAGGAGGTCCGCTGCGAGCTGCCGGTCTGGAAGCTGCGGAGCGTCGAGGGATTGCAGATTGACGGGTTTCACATCGAGGCATTGCGTCCGGACGGCGGGCACGTCGCCGATCTGCCGGCGCGGATCGAAGCGCGGCGCGCGGTGTCCGGGACGCCCGGGCTCGAACGGCTGACCGTGGCCTTCACCGCCGCCGGCCTGGAGCCGAACCGCTATCTGCTGCGCGCCAGCGTCCCCGGGACGGACGCGCCGGCCTGGTCGTCGCTCGTCGTCGTCCTCGCCGGCGGCGGCGAGGGGAAAGTCTGGGCCGAGCTGCTGCACGCCGGCGACCGGCCGCGCGCCGCGTCCGCCGGCGCTCCGGAGCCGGCCCCGCCGGCCGCCCGCCGGCTGGCCGCCGGTCCGGTGCGCGAGGCCTATCGCCGGGTCCTGGACCTTCTCGCCGCCGGGGACGAGCCCGCGGCCCGGCGTGCTCTGGCGGCCTTCGAAGCCCCGCTGCTGACCGGCCCGCACGCGGCGTCCTCGGAGGACGTGGCCACCATCGAGCTCGGCCTGGCGGCGGAGCTCGCCGCCGCCGAGCCGCGGTGCCTGGTGCCGGTCACGGTGCTCCACGAAGCGCTCTACCGGGATGCTCTGGAGCGGCACGAATCGCTCCTCGCGGCCCATGCACGCGACGTCGTGCTCGCCCTCGCCGACCTCGCCGCGCGGCAGAGCGGCGACGCGGACGGGCGGCGCACCGCGGCCCGGCTCCTGCTCGGCCTGGCGGCCCATCTCGTGCCGAGCGCGCCCGCCGGTCTGGCCGCGCGGACCTTCCTGCAGATCCTTGCCTATGAAGAGGACAACGAGACCGCCCATGTCTTCCTCGCCGCCGGCGCCGAGCGCGAGGGGCGCTACCCCGAGGCCGCCATGCAGCTCGAAAGGCTGTTGAAAACCCATCCGGAGAGCCCTGAGACTGCCGAGGCGCGGATCCATCTGGCGGTGAACCTGCGGCGGCTGGGCAGGACGCACGACGCCGACAAGCTGCTCGCCGGTCTGATCCAGAGTCCCCCCGCGACGGCTTCCGGGACCATCGAGCCCTGGGTGCTCGCCCTCGCCTATCAGGAGACCGGCCGCGCTCTCCTCGCCGCCGGCCGGCTCGACGACGCCGAGCGCAGTCTGCGCGGCGGATTGGCGCGCCTGCCGGGCGACGAGAAGCTCCTCCTGGAGCTCGCCGCGGTGCGCGACCTGCGGCACGAGCCGGCCGAGGCGCGCCAGGCGCTCGCCGGCTTCAAACCCGGGCGCGTCGAGGGGGCCGGCGGCGAGTCGGCCCGCCACCGCTACACCCACCCTTCGGCCGCCGTGCTGGATGAGACCTGGAACGGCCTCGTGCGTACTGCTCCCGAGGGCTATCCGGCGCTCGCCGCCGCGCTCAACGCGCTGCCGGCGAAGGCCGGGCGGAGCGGGCCATGAGGCGGGCGGAGGCTGTGTCCGTGCTGCTCGTCTTCCTCTGCGGCGCCCGCTCCGCCGGCGCGGCGCCGCGGGTGAGCATCGTCCAGCCCCCCGCCGGCCAGCCGGTCTTCGGGCAGATCGAGGTCCGTGCCGAGGTGCAGGCCGCCGGCTCGCCGGTGCGGCAGGTGGAGCTCTACTTCGACCACGTGCGGGTGGGCGTCCGTACGGCGCCGCCCTATCGCTGGGTGGTCGACGCCGGACAGGAGAACGCCGAGCACCACATCGAAGTGGTCGCCCAGGACGGTGCGGGGGGCAGCAGCACCGCCAGCCTCACCACGCCGGTGCTGCGGGCGGACATGGAGATCGACGTCCGCCTGCAACAGATCTTCGTCAACCTGGAGAGCAACGGCAAGCCGTTCGCCGGCCTGGGCCGCGGCGACTTCACGATCCTCGACGACGGGGTGGCGCAGGAGATCGTCACCTTCGAGCAGGGCGACGTGCCGTTCACCGCCGTGCTCCTCCTCGACGCCAGCACCAGCATGCGGAAAGGGCAGCTCGACACCGCCGTCGACGGCGTCCGCTCCTTCGTCCGCGCGATGAACCGGCTGGACGAGGCGAAGCTCCTCCTCTTCGACGACAGCGTCCTGGTCGAGACGCCCTTCACCAACGTGCCGTCGATCCTCACCCTGGGCCTGTCCGGCGTCGAGGCGCGCGGCGGCACGGCGCTCAACGACGCGCTCTACCTGGCGCTCAAACGGCTCGACGACCGCCTGGGGCGCAAGGTCGTGGTGCTCCTTTCGGACGGCGTCGACGTCGAGAGCGTGCTCCCCATGAAGCTGGTGCGCGGCGCGGTGCGGCAGAGCCAGGCGGCGCTCTACTGGCTGCGGCTGCGGTTCGAGGGAGAGCGGGACGAAGGCCCCCTCCAGGCGCTCTACACCACCTGGCGCGACGCCGAAGGGCACCGCCGGGAGATGGACGAGCTGAACGCCACGGTGCTCGAAAGCGGCGGACGCGTCGAGGTCCTGCGCAGCGTAGACGACGTGCCGGCGGCCTTGAAGCGCCTCCTCGGCGAGCTGCGCGGCCAGTACGTGCTTGGGTACGCGCCCTCCGTGCATCACGGCGCCGGCGCTTGGCACCCGATCAAGCTCGAAGTCCGCGGCGCGCCCGGCGCGCGGGCGCGGGCACAGGAGGGGTATCTGGAGAGGTGACACGAAGAGCCGCGGCGCCGCCTACGGCGAGATCCGCTCGGCCAGCCCGCGCAGCTCGCCGTTGAGGCTCGTCACCGCGATGGCGAGCCCCGCCTGCGCGGCCAGCGCCTCCAGGATCTCCAGGTCCAACTCGGTGAAGGCGGCTCCCGGCCTGCGGCTGTCGGCGTACATCACCCCGATGCGCTGGTCGTGCATCTGGACGGGCACGCAGATCAGCGCCCGGATGCCACCCGCCGCGACGCTCGGCCGGGCGCCCATCTCGGCATCCGCCTGCGCGTCCGCGCTGACCACCGCGCGCCCGCTCGCCAGGGCCCGTTCGACCGCGCCGGTGCTGCCGCTGAACTCCACCGCCCGCAGATCGTCCCGGGAGATCCCCGAGCGCGCCGCCACCACGAGCCCGCCGTCCTCATCCCGGAGCAGGACGAAACCGCGCTCCGCGTTGGTGAGGCCCAGCATCGAAGTCACGACCCGTGCCAGCAGTTCCTGGAGACCGATCGCGGGGTCGAGCTCGCGCCGTGCGTCGAGAGCCGCCGCCAGCCGCCGCCGCCGCTCCTCCTGCAGCGCCTCGACCGGCCCCGGCGTCGTCTCGAAGCGGGCGATCAGGCCGCCGAAGCTGATCCAGCTCCGCGCGGTTGCCCGCCCGCCCGTGGCCGGCATGCCATCGACCAGGGTGCCGTTCTTGCTGCCGAGGTCGGCCACCGTCCAGCCGGCCGGGCCGGGCGTGAGGGCCGCATGCCGCCGGGAGACGCGGTCGTCATCGACGCGCACACCGCACTCCGGGCCGCGGCCGACAATCGTCTCCCGGTCCTCCGGCAGGATCATCTCCCGCGCCGGCGCCGTGGGAAAACAGACCGTCAGGCGTGCCGGCATCACCGACCCACTCTTTTCAAGAGTCCACCTCTCTGCAACCCGGCTTCTCTGCGACCGGGGGTTGAACGTGCTACAGTACTCTCTCCATTTATCATAACCAACGCGCCGGTGACGGCCTCAGGGCCGGCTTGCCTGAGGAGAAACCCCCAGGCACGATGAGGGCATTACCGGCTTTTGCCGACATGTCTCTTCCTGCATACTAGCGCTTGGGTTCGCAGGGCGCGAGCTGGAGCACGCCCTGCAAGGAGAGAGTCATGAACGCATCATCCTTCCATCGCATCCGCGCCAGCGTACCGCGAGCCTTCGCCCCGGTGCTTTGTGCCGTGCTGCTCCTGACAGGATCTGTGGCCCCGTCGTCCGCGGCGACGCTGGGTCCGTCTCTGGCCGCCACGCTGAACGGCCTCGCGAATTCCGTCTCGGTGGGGTCGGTGATCGTGTCGTTCAAGTCGAGCAGCGGTCTGACCTCCGGCAACCTGACGACCCTGCTGCTGGCGGGCATCGTCCGCGGCTACAAATTCCAGCAGCTCGGCATGGTGGCGGTGCCGGCGACCGCGGGCCAGGTCCGTATCCTGGCCAACAACGCGTCGGTCCGCTCCATCTGGCTCAACGACTCTCTGCGGTACTTGAACGATCAGACCCGCGTGCTCACCGGCGTCGAACGCATGCGCTCCGATCCGGACTTCACCGCCCTGCACCAGGGCCTGCCCGTCACCGGCCAGGGGATCGGCGTCCTGATCAACGACTCCGGCATCGACGCCACCCACCCGGACCTGCCGATGCCTGGGCACGTCGTGCAGAACGTCCTCGGCCTTCTCGACTTGACGAGCCTGTTGAGCCTGCTCGGCTTCACCAATCCCCTCTACCTTGAGAACCTTCCGATCACCGACCTCACCAGCGGGCACGGCACCCACTGCGCGGGCATCGTGGGAGGCACGGGCGCGGCCTCGAACGGCCGCTACGCCGGTGTCGCCCCCGGCGCCAAGCTGATCGGCTTCGGCTCCGGCGTGGCGATCACCGTCCTCAACGCTCTGGGCGGCTTCGAGTACGCGCTCCAAAACCAGAGCCGCTACAACATCCGCGTCATCTCCAACTCCTGGGGCGGGCAAGGCGCGTTCGATCCCAACGACCCGATCATGGTCGCCGCCAAGACGGCGCACGACCGCGGGATCGTCGTCGTCTTCGCGGCCGGCAACTCCGGTCCGGGCAAGGACACGATGAGCCCGGAGGCCCAGGCGCCCTGGGTGATCAGCGTCGCCGCGGGGACCAAGGAAGGCGGCCTGGCGAGCTTCTCGTCGCGCGGCGTGCCGAAGTCGCAGCGCCCGGCCGGCGACGGCAACGCGCCGACCCTCACCGCTCCGGGCACCGGCCGCGAATTCGCGGCGGACAGCGGCAGGTTCACCGCCGACGTCGTGTCCACCCGCGCCAAGACCAACCTGATCCAGAACGGCCTCATCTCCGGCGACGACTTCGAGCTCGCGCCGCTCGATCTGCTGTCCTATACGGAGATCAGCGGCACCTCGATGGCGGCGCCGTTCGTCGCCGGCACCGTGGCGCTGATGCTCTCTGCCGACCCGACCCTCACGCCGGACGGCGTCAAGACGATCCTCACCCAGACCGCGACGCAAATGCCCGGCTACTCCGAGTTCGAAGCCGGCGCCGGCTATATCAATGTCTACGCCGCCGTCGACAAGGTCTATCACCGCGCCAAGGCGTACGGCACCTACGGCGGACCGGTCGACCTGCAGACCTACAACCTTGCGATCACCACCGGCACCGTCGCGCAGACGCCGTTCCACGTCGACTACGATCCGCTCGCCAGCATCGGTCCGGGCAGCGCCAACGCGATGCCGTTCACCGTCGCGCCCGGCGTCTCGGTGCTCGACGTCTTCGCGACGGCCGACGACATCCTGGGACTTGGCGCAGGCAACTCCGTCGGGCTCCTGCTGACCGATCCGAACGGCGGCACCTGGTCGAGCGGCGTCCTGCTCCCGGTGCTCGACTCGCCGAACCGCGAGGTGGTGGTCAAGAACCCCGTCGCCGGCCCGTGGCTGCTCGAAGTCCGCGGCATCCGCGGTCTGGCCGCCCTTCCCGAGGTCGCGCTGCCGCTTTCGGGCCTGGCGCTCCCGGGCCCGGTCGACGGCTCGATCACCCAGCAGGTGCTCCTCCTGCCGCCGATCCCGGACATCGCGAGCGATCCGGCGCGCGCCGAGATCGAATTCGTGCTCAAGAACCGGATGCTGGACGTGCTGAGCGACGGCCTCTTCCATCCGGCCTCGGCGGCGACGCGCGGCGACTTCGCGCGGGCCCTGGTCTCCAACACCGCGCTGCGCCAGTCGCTCGCCGCCGCCGCGCAGTACACCGACGTGACGGGTCCGCAGGAGGCCATCGCCGAGGCGGTGACCGCCAACGGCTCCACCCTCCGCGACTTCGACTTCACGCCCACCGGCATGATGACGGCCGCCGCGCCGGCTTTCGCCGCCAGCTCCCCGGTCACCCGGCTCGAAGTGGCCGTCGCCCTGGTCAAGGCCCTCGGCCTCGACGCCGCGGCAGAGGCCCGGGCGGGCACGGACGTCACCGCGACCGCGAACGGCAATACCCTCATCGTGAGCGATCAGGCCGCCATCCCCGCGGCCCTCCGCGGCTACGCGCAGATCGCCCTCGACCGCGGCATCCTGAGCGCCACCTTCACCACCTCCCCGCCCGCCGCCGCGGTCCAGCCGGCCGGCGTCGTGACGCGCTCGTCTCTCGCCTTCGCCCTCGATCATTACCGGCAAGCCTTCGCGGCCGGTAATTCGGGGATCCAGGTGGACGGGAGCTCGCTCAGCCTCCCGTTCTCGCTGGATGGTCTCATCGGCGAGCTGACGCTGACCTTCGAGAGCGTGACCTCCCTGAGCCTGCTGAACCTCGGGGTCTCGGTCCTCCCGGTCTCCCCGTCGGACCCGGCGCTCCTCGCCCGCCTGCCGCAGGGCGTTTCGATCCTCTCCGGCTTTCCGCTCCTGGCGCGGATCGAGCCGCCTGCCGCGGGCGGGCTGTCGTTCACGGGCGTCGCCGCGGTCCAGCTCAACGCGCTGAGCCTCGGCGCACCATCGCCATTGGCGCCGCTCACCCGGCTGTACGCCGCGCCCCTGGGAGGGCAGTTCAGGGACATCACGTCGCAGATCAAGACCGGCACGGAGACCCGCGTGATCGGAGCGCGGGAAGGTTTCTCCGAGTTCCTGCTCGTCACCGACCCGACTCCCCTCGCCGGCGCCGTCGCGGGCAAGCTGGACCGGCTCGACCAGATCCTCGCGGGCAACACCGCCGCGATCCCCCCGGCGGTCTTCACGGACCTCTCGGCGGAGCTGGCGGCGACCCGCTCCCACATCGGACTGGGTGATCCGGCAGCCGCGATCCAGGACCTGAGCACCTTCCTCGCCACGGTGCAGCAGCACAGCGGGACCGGCGGCATTCCGGACGTCTGGCGGGCGCAGCACGATCTGACCAACGTGGCCGGGCTGCTGCGCGCGGCAGGGATGACCCTTCAATTCAGCCTTTTGCAGCAGGTGTCGAGCCCATAGGCCCCGGCGCGTGAGATAATCCTGCGCGAGGATCGGGAGACAATCGGCGGTCGGGGGGCCACTGTGAGCGAAGCTTCAACCCAGGGCTGGGACCTCCCGACGCGGACCTCAGAGGACGCGGTGAGGCGGCTGGAGGCGGGCAGTCTGCTCGCCGGCCGCTACCGGATTCTCGGCCTGCTCGGGGTCGGCGGCATGGGGATGGTCTACCTGGCCGACGACGAGCAGCTCAGTCTGCCGGTGGCGGTGAAGGTGCTGCGGCCCGATCGGGCCCAGGGCGCGGCGCACGGCGAAACGTGGCTCGAGCGGTTCAAGCAGGAGCTGGTGCTGGCGCGCCAGGTAAGCCATCCGAACGTCGTCCGCATCCACGACATCGGGGTCGAAAAGGGCGAGCATGGCGACCTCGTCTTCCTCACCATGGATTTCGTCTCCGGCCGCTCCTTGCGCGCCCTGCTCACCGAAGAGACGCGGCTCGCCCCGCCGCAGGCTGTCGAGATCGCCCGCCAGCTCGCGCTCGCCCTGGGAGCGGCCCACACGGCCGGCATCGTCCACCGTGACCTGAAGCCCGGCAACGTGCTGCTCGACGAGACCGGCGCCTCCCTGCGGGCGGCGATCACCGACTTCGGCGTCGCCCGCTCGCTCGCCGGCTCGGGCCTGACCCGCCCCGGCACCATCATCGGCACCCTCGGCTATCTCTCGCCGGAGCAGGCGCGCGGCGACGCCGTCGACGGCCGTTCCGACCTTTACTCCCTGGGCCTCCTGCTCTACGAGATGCTGACCGGCGATCTGCCGTTCTCCTCGGGCACTGACGCCGAGATGCTCGCCCAGCGGATGACCGGCGCGCCGCGGAACCTGCCCTGGGCCGGTGCCAAGGTGCCGGCGCGCCTGCGCGAGGTCGTCCAGCGGCTGCTGGCCACCGATCCGGCGCGCCGCTACCAGAGCACGGAGGATTTCGTCCGCGATCTCGACCGGTCCGCGGCGATCTCTTTCTTTCACATCTCCCGCAGGATGCGGACGATCGCGGCGGCGGCGGCCTGTCTTGTCATTCTCCTCGCCGCCGTCTGGGCCGTCCGCCAGCGCGCCTGGCCGAGCGGCCAGGCGCCTCGCCAGGCCGTCCCGGCCGGCGTGCGGCATGCCGTCGCGCTCCTCCCCCTGGCCGACGAAACCGGCCGGCCGGATCTCGCCTGGGTCGCGACCGGCATGCCGGAGATGCTCGCCGCCTCCCTGGCCGAGAGCCCGGAGCTGCGGGTTCTCGACAGCCGGCAGGTCGTCCGCACCCTCGCCGATCTGAAGCTGCCGGCGGGGCCGCTGCCGGAGGCGGAGGCGCGGCGCCTGGCCGGTCTGCTGGACGCCGACCGCCTGGTCGCCGGCCGCGTTCATGCCGTGGGCGGCCGCCTGCGGATCGATCTCACCCTGGCGGCGGCCACACCCGGCCTGCCGGCGACGACTTTGCATGCCGAGGCCGCGGAGGGGGAGGCCTTCCGTCTCGTCGAGCAGCTCGGCAGCATCCTGCGCCAGCAACTCGAAGTGCCGCCGCCGGACGTGGAGGTGGTCGCCAGCCGTTCGCCGGCGGCGTTGGCGGCATACGCCCAAGGGGCCGCGAGCCTGTCGCGCAGCGACGCCCTGGCGGCGGTGCCGGCCCTGGAGCGGGCGGTGGCGGCCGATCCGCGCTACACCGCCGCCTGGGTGGCGCTCGCCCAGGCCCGCAAGGCGCTCGGCCGCGACGCGCCGGCGCTCGAAGCCGCACGGCAGGCGGTCGAAACCCTGGGACCGGGAGTCGGCCGTGCCGCCGAGGAGGCGCGCGCCGTCGAAGCCCGCCTTCTCGGCCGTCCGGACCGCGCCCAGGAAATCCTCTCCCGTCTCCTCGTGCGGTACCCCGACGACGTCGAAGCGCGGATCGATCTCGCCGAGGCGTATGGCGAGCAGGGGAGCCTCGACCGCGCGGCCGCGGCGCTCGAAGCGGCGGTGCGCCTGGCGCCGCATCATCCGCGCGCCCTCTTCCTCCTCGGCAAATACGCGATCCTGGCCGGCAATTCGCGCAAGGCCGCGGACGACTACCTGGTGCGCGCGCTCGTGGTGCAGAACGAGCTGGGCAGCGAGCAGGGGCGGGCCGAGGTGCTGAACGCCTTCGGCGTCGCCTACCGCAAGCTCGGCGAGATGGACCGGGCGGTCGAAAGCTACGAGCGGGCGGCGGCCCTGCGCAAGAAGATCGGTGACGAGCGCGGCTACGCCACGACGCTGCGCAACCTGGCCATCATCCACACCCTGCGCGGCGAGCTTCCGGCGGCCGAGGCGCAGCTCAACGAGGCGCTGGTCCTCCTGCAACGGCTCGGCGACGTGCTGGGCACCGCCGACCTCTACAGCGACTTCGGCGGGCTCGCCGAGCAGCGCGGCGACTATGGAGAGGCCCTGGAGCGCTATCGCCAAGCCTTGCGCGCCCGCCGCGATCTCGGCGACGATCTCGCGCTCGCCCAGAGCTTCAGCAACGTGGGCTTCGCCTGCTACATGCTCGGCCGCTACGACGACACCCTGGTCTATTGGCGCCAGGGCCTCGACCTGGCCAGGAAGAGCGCCGATCCGAGCGGTATCATCGTGGCGACGCAAAACCTGGGGATGCTCGAGCTGGCGCGCGGCTCGTGGGACGACTCCGTGAAGTCGTACCTGACCGCTCTGCGTTCCAGCCGCGAGCTGGGCATGAAAGAGGCGACCGCGATCTCGCTCGGTTACCTCGGCCGGCTCTACCAATACCAGGGGCGCCCGAACGCCGCTCTCGCCTCCTATGGCGAGGCCCTGGGAGTTTTGCGCGAGCTGCGCGATCGGCGGAGTCTCACCGAGTTCACCCTCGCCGCGGCCGATGCCGAGCTGGAGCTGGGGATGACGGACGCCGCCGAGGTACGCCTGCGCGCCGCCGCCGAGCTGCTACGCGAGGGGAAGAACCGCGAGCAGCAGGCCGAGCTCGACCGGCTGCGCGGCGAGCTTCTCCTGGCGCGCAACGCCTCCGGCATCTCCAGGGTCTCCGGCAACGGTGGCGACCGTGCCGCCGCCGCGGCGGCACTGCGGCGAGCGGTCACCGAAGCCCGGGAGAGCCACGGCGTCGCCGAGATCCTTTCCGTGCGGCTTTCGGCAGCGGGTCTTGCGGCGAGCAGCCGGGAAGCGCTCGCCGAGGGGGAGAGACTGCGCGCCGAGGCCGACGCCCTCGGCCACGCCCGTCTCCGCCTGCGGGCTGACGAGCTGGTCGCCCAGGCGGCGCTCGCCGCCGGCGATCCGGCGCGGGCGCGAGCGGCGGCCCGGGCCGGTCTCGATCTGTCGGCCGCCTGCGGCGGCACCGCCGGCGCCTGGCGGCTGCACCGCCTGCTGGCGCTCGCTTTCGCGAAAGAAGGCCGGAGCGCCGAGGCGGCGGCCGAGCGGCTCCGCGCCGCGGAAGAGATTGCCAGGGTCAGCCGGGACCTCACGCCGGAGCAGCGGAAAGCGTTCGCCCACCTCGCGGAAATCCGGCCCGGAGCGCTGCAATGACACCATCATCTCCCCCTCTGCCCGCCGACCCGATGCACGACATCATCGACCGCGTGCGCGACATCACGCGCGCCAACGAGCGGCTCTTCGCCCGCCTGATCGAAGGCGAGCGCCGTTTCCGCGGCCTCGCCAAGGCGGTCTGGAAGGTGCAGGAGGACGAACGGCGGCGCCTCGCGCGCGAGCTGCACGACGGCCTGGGCCAGACCCTGACGGCGCTCACCCACCAGTTGGAACGCCTGCGCGAGAAGGCCGGAGCGCTGCCCCCCGATCTCGCGGCCCACCTCGACGACTCGGTCGAGATGGCGCGCCTGGCGCTCAACGAGAGCCGCGAGCTGTCGCGTCTGCTGCGCCCGCCGGTGCTCGACGACCTCGGCCTGCCGGCGGCGCTTTCCTGGCTCGCCCGGACTCTCGAAGAGCGCACCGGTCTCAAAGTCGATCTCGCTCTCGATCCCCTCCCCGAACGCCTGGACCCGGACCTCGAGACCCTGGTCTTCCGCCTGGTTCAGGAAGCCTTGACCAACGTCCTCCGGCACTCCGGTGCCGGCCGGGCACAGGTCGCCCTGCGGCGCGCCGGGGCCGCGCTGGAGCTGCGGATCGAAGACACCGGACGGGGATTCGATCCCCAGGACGTCCTGGCTCCCGGCGGCGCCACCACCGGCTCCGGCGTCCGCGGCATGCGCGACCGGCTGGAGCTCTTCGGCGGACGCCTGGAGATCATCTCCGGGCCGGGCCGCGGAACGCTCGTCTCGGCCGTGGTGCCCCTGGCGGAGACCGAGGCGGCGGTGACCGGAGCGACGGGAGCGACCGCTTGACGCACCGGGTGCGGGTGCTGGTCGCCGACGACCATACGCTCGTGCGCCAGGGACTGGTCAGCCTGCTGGTCGAGAGCGGCGAGTGCGAAGTGGTGGCGCAGGCGGCGGACGGTCTGGACGCCGTCGAAAAGGCGCGCGCCACCCTGCCGGACGTGGCGGTCATCGATCTCACCATGCCGCGCCTCTCGGGCCTCGAAGCCGTCCGCCGCATCCACGAAGAGCTGCCGCACGTCCACATCCTCGCGCTGACCGTGCACGAAGAAGAGGAATACGTCCTGCCGGTCGTGCGCGCCGGCGCCTCCGGCTACCTGGTCAAGGACAGCGCCGTGGCCGAGCTGCTCGCCGCCGTGCGCGCCCTGCACGCCGGCCAGGGCTACTTCGGTCCGCAGGCGGCGCGCGTGCTCGCCGAGCAGTACCGCCAGCCGGCGGCGGTGGAAGACCCCTACGGCGCCCTCTCACCGCGTGAGCGCGAAGTCTTCCACCTCGTCGTGGACGGCCACACCACCAAAGAGGTCGCCCGCGACCTCGGGATCAGCGTCAAGACGGCCGACAACCACCGCTACCGCCTGATGGAAAAGCTGGGCGTCCACAACACCGCCGAGCTGGTCCGCTACGCCGCCCGCCACGGCCTGCTGCCCTGACGGAATCAGCAGATCCGGTCCATCAGCCGGTTGATCAGCGCCACGTGCTGTCGGTCCTGCACCAGCAACGGGCGGATCAGCTCGATACAGTCGTCGGCGAGCGTGCCGCCCTCCATGGCCTCCTTGAGCTCCTTGAGAGTGCTCTCCTCGCCTTCCCGCAGCGCCTTGAGGGCCACGGCGTCGCCGAACAGCTTGGCCGATCGGGCGACCGCCTTGGTGAAGGAGCCCCAGGGGCTGGAAGCTTCGGAAGGCTTGCCGCCATGCTCCTCGATGTGGCGGCTCAGCCGGCTCACCGCGACCCGGTGGTCGCGCTGGACGGCGTAGATCTGGTCGATCCCTTCCTCCTGGGAAAACTTCTCGATCAACTGCCGATAGGTGTCAACGGCAGACCTCTCGGCCTGCAGCAGGGTGTCGAGCGTTCTGGTGTCCGTCGTGCTGCCAGTGGGTCGCATTTCCATACTCCTTCCCGTGCCCTTGGATGGTCTCTCCAGAATCCAGAGCTGCAATAAATCCAGTCTAGGAGCCTGCTGTTACGACTGGAATTACAGTGGGGAAGGGATTGCAGCAAGCCGTTGAGTCCGGAAACCATGAGGTCGGAAGGCGGCAATGAGCGGTTGGGGCGGCGTTGGCGCGGGCTACCTGCTCGTTGCCGCGGTTCCCCGGCTCGTTGGGTGCGGAGACGACACCATTTCCGGGCGCAACGTATACTCGTAAGAGCTGCGCATGCAAGGGAGACTGACCATGAGGTCCCAAGTCCACTGTGCCTGTCCTGCCGCCGTCCTCCTGTTCGTCGCCGCCCTTCCGTTCTGGTCCGCCTCCGCCTGGGCGCAGGTCCGGCCCGGCAGCTTCGAGCTCGGATTGAACGTTGGCGTCCTGCGGGTCGGTGAACAGTTGGACGGAATCTCCGACCATGTGCGCACCGAGCTGCGCGGAGGCTGGTTCCTCCGCCACGATATCGAGCTGGAGGCCCAGGCAGTGCACGTCGATCTGATCCGCGAGCCCCGGCTTGACGCCGTCTTCCTCAATGGCATCGTGAGCTTCCATCCAGCCGCGACGATCGAGCCCTACTTTCTGGCCGGAGTCGGCGTCGCCCGGCTCGACCATTACGCCATCGAGGAGAGCTCCTCCGCACGCCATGACGGCACGGCCATGCAAATCGCGGTGGGCGGCCGCTTCTTCCCCGGCAGCCGCCGGCAGTGGGGAGCCCGGCTCGAGCTCTCCTGGATGGACGAGGACACGCTGGGCGATTTCCGGTCACGCACCGGACTGACCGTGGGGCTGTTCTGGCGGCCGGGAACGAGGCCGTCGAGCTGAGGGCTACACCTCAAAGGACATCCGAGGCAATCGTCTTCTCCCCAGGTTCGACCTCGAAGTCAATTCTCAGATAGTAGAAGACCGCGACCGGTTTGCCGTTCCGGGTCGCCGGCACGAAGGCCATCTTCCGGATGGATTCGCCTGCGGCATCGTCGAGGTTCGCGTTGCCGGAGGACTTCTTGACCTCGACGCTCACGACTTTGCCGTGCTCGTCGATGACGACCTCACTGGTCACCTGTCCTTCGACCTTCAAGAACTTCTCCTTCGCGGGGTAGGCGACCGCTGTGTGTCCGATTGGTTGCGGGGGTCGGATGTCTCCCTCGATCTGGACCGGCATGGAAGCGGCCCAGGCCGTCCCAGTCATTGGAAAGACGAGGATGCCGAGGGTCGCGGTCAGGACAAGAAGACCGGTGAACAGGGTCATGAGGGTTGCCATACGGGGACGGGACATCGGGACCTCCTTGCAGAGATGGATCACCCGCTCGCGCAGGTGCCCGCGGTGGAAGAAGGGCAGTCCCAGGACGGCAACCTGCCAGGGACGGCCGGCGACGGCTCGCAACGCTTCGAGATAGGCGCGGCGCGAGCCGGTGAGGCGGACGACCTCGCGGTCTACGACCTGCTCGCGGCTCAAAGCGATGCGGGCGAGGAGCATCCAAACCGCCGGGTGGAACCAGAGCAGGGCGCGGACGGCTTCCTCGAAGAGGGCCCAGAGCCAGTCGCGGCGCCGCACGTGGAGCAGCTCGTGGCAGATGATGCCGCGCTGGGCCTCGGGGTCGAGCTCCAGGAGCCCGACCGGCAGCAGGACCACCGGGTTCCGCCAGCCGAAGGTCAGCGGGCCGTCGACTCGTCCGGAGACCAGCAAGCACGCTCGCGTCCCCACGTCATCGAAGGCTCGAGTGGCCGTGGGTGACAGCACGGCCGGGACGGCGTCGCGGCGCAGGGACCGCAGGCGCGACAGGCCGAGCCCAAGCCAGGCAAGCCGGACGAGCACGCCGAGGCCGATCGCCAGGAGCAACAGGGGGCCAGCGGTCCAGGTCTCCTCCTTGGCTCCGCTCGCGGCGAGCCCGCCCAGCCAACTCGAGGTGACCGTCAGGTCGCCCGCGAACCTCATCCGCCCCGACTCCGGCTGGAGCAGGGGCAAGGCGAGGACCGCGAGCAGCAGTCCCTGCCAGTAGTAGAGACAGGCGCGCGGGTCCCGCAAGCGGAAGAGGTTGGGCAGGAGCAAGCCCACTCCCAGGACGAGGGCGGCCTGGAGGGCGTAGGCGGTCAGGCCGACAGCCAGCTCGGCGGTCAACAAGGATGGGCTCATGGCTCGTCCGGCGTCCTCATCGACTAATAAATTAGTACTAGAGATTTCGGCCGTCAATCCCTCCGACCAGTGGCGATACTGTACATGTAGCTTGGTACTTGACAGGGGGCGTATTGATCCTTATCATGTCTCATATGACGACTTGAACGGTATCGATCAAGGTCGTTCCCGAGCTGATGAGGCAGCTCTCCGCCGCCATCGAGACGGCGGTTTTCTTAGAAAGGAAACCATGACACCAAACTATGCAGAGAGTCGCAAGAAGATGGAGCTTCGGAACAAGGCGGTGGCCGCCAATGTCGCGGAGCTTCCGTTCCTGGAGCCGAAGCGGTCACGGCTCAACGAAGTGGTCGGCGAGTTGGGTGACCTGACGGCCGAACAGGCGAACCTGGCCGCCAAGAAGCAGGATGTCTCAAAACGCATCGCGGATCTCGCGCGGGAGGGGAACGCGCTGGTCAACGTCCTCGATGTGACTCTGCGGCAGCACTATGGCAACCGGGCGGAGAAGCTGGCGGAATTCGGGCTGCAGCCCTTCCGCAGCCGGCCGCGGATCGTGCGGGTCGGGCCGGATGGCAAGCGGCTGAAGCCGACGAAGACCGACAAGGAGATGCCGGCCCCGCCGGCGACCTCATAATCGCCCGAGCTTTCCGGACCCAAGGGGCGTGGCTTCGGCCACGCCCCTTTTTTCTTTTCTTGACCTCGACCAACCCCTGGCCTCTCTGCCGGAAGGCTTTCCGCACCGACCGGAAGGCTCTCCTCGTCGACCGGAAGGCTCTCCTCGTCGACCGGAAGGCTCTCCTCGTCGGCCGGAAGGCTCTCCTCGTCGGCCGGAAGGCTTCCCTCCTCAACCGGAAGGCTCTCCTCGTCAGCCGGAAGGCTTCCCTCGTCAACCGGAAGGCTCTCCTCGTCGATCGGAAGGCTTTCCTCCTCAACCGGAAGGCTTTCCGGCTCGACAGGATAGCTTTCCTCGTCGGCCGGAAGGCTCTCCCTGTCGACCGGAAGGCTCTCCGGCTCGACAGGATGGCTTTCTTCCTCAAGAGGAAGGCCCTATTCCCCATTCGCTTGCGCTGCTTGCAAGGGAAGATCGATGCCGGTGCGGGCGGCTCGACCGGGCGGTCGAAGCGCTCTCTGGAGTGCCACTACCTCTCGGACATCTCGGCCCGGATGATCGATGACGGCTGCCCTGTCATCCTGAGTGCGAGTCCTGCGAGCGGGAAGGATCTGGGCGGGCGGACCTTTCCTTCCCCCAGATCCTTTGGATCGCCGAGGCTCCCCGCAGGATGACTTCGGGCAACCGTGGTGTCGAATCCGGACTTGTCGGTTTGAGGCCGGAGGCTTCGCTAGAGACTAGGCAGGCGATGAGGCAACGGAGCAAAGAATGGCGGAGGGGGTGGGATTCGAACCCACGGGTCGCGTGAACGACCGGCGGTTTTCAAGACCGCTGCTTTAAACCGCTCAGCCACCCCTCCGTGAACTGCAAGCTTATCCTGCCGCGGTGATTCTCTCCAGGCCCCCGGTGTAGGGACGTAGGGCTTCGGGCACGGTCACTGAGCCGTCGGCCTCCTGATAGTTCTCCAGGATGGCGATGAGAGTGCGGCCGACCGCCAGGCCGGAGCCGTTCAGGGTGTGCAGGAGACGGGTCTTGCCGCCTCCGGCAGAACGGTAGCGCAGGTTCGCCCGCCGCGCCTGGAAGTCGGTGCAGTTGCTGCACGAGGAGATCTCGCGGTAGGCGTTCTGCCCCGGAAGCCAGACTTCGATGTCGTAGGTCCTCGCGGCCGAGAAGCCCATGTCGCCGGTCGAGAGGGTCATCACCCGGTACGGCAGGCCGAGGAGCTGGAGCACTTTCTCGGCGTGGCCGGTCAGCTCCTCCAGGGCCTCGAAGCTCTTCTCCTGGGCGGTGAGCTGCACCAGCTCGACTTTGTTGAACTGGTGCTGGCGGATCAGTCCCCTTACGTCTTTGCCGTAGGAGCCGGCCTCGCTGCGGAAGCAGGGGGTGTAGGCGGTGTAGCGGACCGGGAGCTGCGCCTCGTCGAGGATCTCGTCGCGATGCAGGTTGGTCAGCGGCACCTCGGCGGTCGGCACGAGGTACACAATCCAGGGGCTTACCAGGGCGAAAATCGCATGAGGCAGAAACCTCGCTCCCATTCATGCAAACTTGCCTCCTTGCACATGTCGGCATTGTTTAGGGAGCCTTGACAGACCCTCCAGCCAATGAGTATCTTCAGTGGCCAGAAGGTTCTTCAAGCCCGTATTCCCAAGGAGGAGAGTCTTACATGGCGCTATCCTCAAAAGTTGAGATCAAGGACATCAAGAACGCCGTCGTTATAGTTGGCGATAGAAACATCCTCAGCGTTTCACAAAAGCTATCTGAGGTCAACCGAACCTCGCTAACAAACAAGGGGGAGGACTGGAGCCAAGTACTATCACAAATTTCCGCCATCCAAAAGATCGTCAAAGATCTTCCGGACGAGCATGAAGATGTGAGGGATACCAAGCTTGTACCCTCTCTTGCTGAGGCAAAGGCTGAAGTCAAGGCTCTAGAAAGCAATCCTTCTGCCCCCAAAGAGGCGTTCATCGATAAGTTCAAGAAATTTTGCGACATTGCTGCGCAGGTGACGGGAGTGGCCAGTGCGGTTGCTCCTATGATCTCTGCGGTCGCAAAGATAATCGGAATAACCATTCCTTGAGTCGCGCCATGTTGCCCGTACTCAGCTTAGATCAAGTTAGAGTAGCCTGGGTCATTTTGGAGAAGGAGGGATTCCTGCTTTACGGCTTCCTCCTATATACAGGCGCGGATCGAGCACTGGTCGATTACATGAAGGAGGGCATCTATGACCTCGACATACTCTCAGGAGAAAAATGTGCAGTATTTGTGATCGAATCACCCTCTAAGGAGTGGATGACATATACGCGACAGAGCGATCACTCATGGTGGCGCCTATTTGGAGCAGGCTTAGCCAAGAATGTCGATGCTGAGAGCGGGACGGCTGCCAAGCGACGAGCCCTCTTTGAGAAAACTTTTATTGAGAACATCCACAACTCTGTCATAGTAGTTGGTCAAGACAATGTTGTATCACTCTCCCAAATTCTTGACCCCCCCATCAACCTGCCCTATAATCGAGCGGAAGCTCTGAAAGTAGCTAAACACTTCGGCCTCGGCGCGAAAGATGTGCCATGCTTAGTATTCTTTAGAAGCCTCTCTGGCTCGATCATTTCAAAGGTTCCGCTGGAATCGTTTCATTCTCAAGATCAGTTGAAGTTATTTTTCCGTGATTTCTTCGATGGCCCTGACTTTGAAAGCATGTTTAGACTGGAAATGGCCGGCTAAATGAAGCCAACTCAGGTACGCCTGCGCTATGATATCCAAAGGGCTTTCCGAGAGGCCAAGCTAGAATTGCTGCCCGAAGAACTGCAACAAGATACGCTTGCCCAGTGGATCGTAAATTTCGACAGCTTGAATACAGCTAGGGGTCGCGAACTACAACGGGCTGATCGCGACAGAGAGCCTCTCGATGCCATCGTGCAAAATATTATAATAGACGCTCTCAATCCCAATATTACCTTCTACTTTGCAACTCTCTTTCATATTGGACGGAGATGGGAGGTCTCCCGCAGGGCGGCCGCAGATGCAGAACAAGCCCTCATGGAGGATAATCTTAAGGCAACTCTCTCGGCAAACTCGACTATATACCTGCAAACCGAGCCTAGGGAGAGGCACGAGGTAGAGGAATCTGTAGATTACTTAGATGCCATCAAAAGCTTGTTGCATCAAGCTCAGAATTCCCACAACGGTTTAGTGAAGAATTCTAAGCGCCTATGGAATATTTGGCGCGAAGAGGTCAGTGCGCTCTATGGCGTGACGAATAAATTAGTGAACTCTTATAGACATAACCAGCCCGACAGCCCCCATTGGAGAGATCTTCCTCTTCACCTGAGTAACTTGATCACTTATTCCTATGCTACTGGCGACCTATATCGGCGGCTATCGAACGATAACATCAAGCTCAATTTCCCGCCGCCAGCTAACCTGCTCAACAATGTCTCCATTGTAGCTCTTCTAGCGCTTTTCGATAGGCGCTGGCTTGAAAGAGGCGGAATAGACCCCCACTTCTTCTTTAGAGATCTTTTCGAGCAGCAAAGAGAGTTACTCGGGCGTCAGGCAGACCTATTGGAAAGGCAAAAGATCACTCCTGTCTTACAACAAGTGCAGTCTAATCTTCTGGAGCGTTTTTCTTCCGAAAATCCGTTCCCTCGATATGCTGCCCTAAAGGCTCCGCCTGATAGCCAACTAAAGGAGCTATGGGACGAATGCAGACTACCTGATGGGAGCATGTTCTTCTATGCCCAGAAGTGGCTCAGCTCGTTGGGTGAAAAGATCTATTTTTGGAGTTCCGATCTCCCCTATAAGAGCAGCCTTGAACAGGGTGATTGGGTCTCCTACGCGCTTTCGGCTGACTCAACCCTGAAAAGAACATGGGTGGAATCCAGACGGGAAAGCCTGCTAACAGACAAGGAGAGGGCGCAAAGGTTATTTGAGCGCGAGTGGATTCAAGAAATGGCAAGAGGGGCTGTCTTTCCGACAAGGGCAGGTAAGGGAGTGCAGAAATGGAGCCTGGAAGAATTCCAAAGGCTTATCGAAGGTGTAGTCAATATCCTGAACGACCGCGGATACGACATTGAGACGCCTTCCATTGAGCGACTGAGCAGACTTTGGGATTTAGTTAGCAGCAAGGAAGGTATCTACAACCAGGATTGGTAAGCAAGGACCGCGCAGGCTATACGCTATGATATAAAGCTTATCAGTCTATGCCAGATGAATGATGTCCACATTCCCCCAATGCTGCTTGAGATTCGGCCACAAGTCGGCGATGGCAATGGTGCGGCTTATCCTCGCTACAGAGCAGACAGCCGCCCGCGATCAAGCCTACGGAGGACCGGCGCGAGAGCCCCAGACCTCTTCCTCGGTGGCGGTCTGCGGCGGCGAGGCCCCGGAAGCGTTCGGGGCTGGCGCCCCTCCTACGGTCCTCCCGTGTCACTGGGGGCGTAGATTTGAGGGGGTAAAGTAGCCTTGAAGCTGAGCAAAACTGGCATCGAGAAGCTGTCGTAAGTTATTGACCCGAATGGCGGAGGGGGTGGGATTCGAACCCACGGGTCGCGTGAACGACCGGCGGTTTTCAAGACCGCTGCTTTAAACCGCTCAGCCACCCCTCCGTGGACTGCAAGCTTATCCTGCCGCGGTGATCCGCTCCAGACCCCCGGTGTAGGGGCGCAGAGCCTCGGGCACGGTCACCGAGCCGTCGGCCTCCTGATAGTTCTCCAGGATGGCGATGAGAGTGCGGCCGACCGCCAGGCCGGAGCCGTTCAGGGTGTGCAGGAGACGGGTCTTGCCGCCTCCGGCAGAACGGTAGCGGAGGTTCGCCCGCCTGGCCTGGAAGTCGGTGCAGTTGCTGCACGAGGAGATCTCGCGGTAGGCGTTCTGCCCCGGCAGCCAGACTTCGAGGTCGTAGGTGCGGGCGGCCGAGAAGCCCATGTCGCCGGTCGAAAGGGTCATCACCCGGTAGGGCAGGCCAAGGAGCTGGAGGACTTTCTCGGCGTGGCCGGTCAGCTCCTCCAGGGCCTCGAAGCTCTTCTCCTGGGCGGTGAGCTGCACCAGCTCGACTTTGTTGAACTGATGCTGGCGGATCAGTCCCCTCACGTCTTTGCCGTAGGAGCCGGCCTCGCTGCGGAAGCAGGGGGTGTAGGCGGTGTAGCGGACCGGGAGCTGCGCTTCGTCGAGGATCTCGTCGCGGTGCAGGTTGGTCAGCGGCACCTCGGCGGTCGGCACGAGGTAGTAGGGGAACCCCTCCAGATGGAAGAGGTCCTGCTCGAACTTGGGGAGCTGGCCGGTGCCGGTCAACGACTCGCGGTTGACGATGAACGGTGGCAGCACCTCGCGGTAGCCGTGCTCGCGGGTGTGCAGGTCGAGCATGAAGGAGATCAGGGCGCGTTCCAGACGGGCGCCGGCTCCGAAGGAGACGGTGAAGCGGGCGCCGGTGACCTTGGCGCCGCGCTCGAAGTCGAGGATGCCGAGGGCCGGCCCGAGGTCCCAGTGGGCCTTGGCCTCGAAGGAGAAGGCGCGCGGCGTGCCCACCGTCCGCTCGCAGCGGTTGTCGGCTTCGTCCTTGCCGACCGGCACGCCGTCGCCCGGGAGGTTGGGGAGCGACATCTCGATCCCGCTCATCTCGGGCTCGATGGCGGCGAGGCGGGCTTCCAGCTCTTCGATGCGCGCCTTGAGGAGGCCGACGGCGGCAATGGCTTCGCCGGCATCGCCGCCCTGCTGCTTGACCTTGCCGATGGAACGGCTGGCTTCATTGCGCTGGCGCTTCAGCTCCTCGACCTCCACCAGGTCGGTGCGCCGCTCGGTGTCGAGGCGCAGCCAGGTGTCGAGGAGGGACAGGTCGACATTGCGGCCGGCCAGAGCCTGGCGGACTTTGTCGGAATCGTCGCGGAGGAGATCTCGGGAAAGCATGACGCGAGAAGCATATCGCACCGGCAGGCGACGCCGGATCGGTGAGGTCCGTAGACGTTGCTGAAGACTGTCTGGAGACCATCGAGAGGCAAGCGGAGCCGGGAAACGATAACATCCCGTCGCGGCGCCGCCTGTGAGAGACCTGCCCGGAACCCGACTTCGCGTGAGAAACCCTCCTCCTTTTCCGCTCGGCGATACGCTGGTGCGCACGTCCGTTCCGCTGGCCGCGATGGCGGCGCTGGTGGTCTTCGCGCGGTCGGCGGAGCCCGCCGGAGCCGCGGAAGGGATCTATCTGGCGGTGCTCGCAGGCGCGGCTCTCCTGGCCGTGGCGTTCCTGGCTCCGCCGGCGAAACCGGCGAGCTGGGAGCTGGGATTGGGTGCGGTGCTCGCGGTGGCGGCCGGCTGGGCGTTGCCGCCGGGGCCGGGACGCGGCGCGGCGATGACGCTGCTCCTGACGGCGCTCGTCGCCGTCGCCGCGGCGCGGCGGCTGGCTTCCTGTCTGCCCGACCTGCCGCTGGACGTCTCTCTGCCGCTGGCGCTCGGCGCCCAGGTGCTGCTGCGCGGCTCTCTGCTGTTCCATCTCCAGGCCAACGCGCGCACGCTGGTGGCTCTTCTCGTTTTGCCGGCCGCGGGAGCGGTGGCCGCATCACTGCTGGCGCGGCGCCACGGTGGCGGTCCGGCGCTCCTCGCCGCCAGCACGGCGCTGCTGCTGGCGCCGGGCTGGAACGTGCTGGCCACGCTGGGCCTCCTCGCGCTGGCGGCGGGCGATCAGCTCGCCCGGGAGGACCTCGGACGGATCGGCAAGGGCGCGGCGCTCGCCGTGCTGCTCGCGCCGATCGCCTGGGCTCCGGGACCAGGTCTGGCCGCCGCGGTCGCCGGCCTCGCGCTTTGGCGTCCGCGCCTCGCCGCGTGTCTCTCTCTCCCGGTCGCCGCGGGGCTGTTGTGGATCGGAACCCACGGCCATCTCTCCGGACCGCCTCTTCTCGCGGCCGTCTGCCTGCTGCCGCTGCTGGTTCCGGGTGCCCTGCTGCCGGAGAACGGCCGGTTCTGGTGGGTGCTCGCGGCGCTGCCGCTGGTCGCGGCGACGCCGCAGGTGCCCGACGTCTCGGCGCTCGCGGCGCCGCTGGCTCTGGCGGCCCTCGCGGTACGGCGGAGCGGCCCGGCGGCGGTGACGCAACGGACCTGGACCGGCGCGCTGCTCTTCGGTACCGCACTTCTGGCCGCGTATCCGTGGCTGCGCGAGGAACCATTTCGGGCGGCGCTCGGGCTGTCCGGCATGACGATTGGATTGCGGGCGGCGGTGGCGGTGGTGATGGGATTTGCGGCGGTGGTGGCCGTGGGAACGATGCTCGAAAGGCGGCTTTTCGCTGGGAGCGCCGGCTTCCAGCCGGCCCGGTCGGCGCAGCCGACCCAAGCCGCCAGGATGGCAGCGCTCCCAGCAAAGAACGCTCTTCTGGCCGCCGCCGCCATCCTCCTCGCCGTCTTCCTCCACCTGCCCCCCTCCGGCGAGCCGCTCCTGCCGCCGGAGAGCGGTGTGATGCTCGACGCAGCCCATCCGGCGTGGACGGCGGGCTTCGCGGCGCCGCGGCAGGTGGGGAACGTCGCCGTGGAGACCGGTCTCTCCGGCGGAGCGGGGCTGGCGAACGGCACGCCGGTCGCGACGGTGCGGCTGAGCGACGACGGCGGACGGAGCTCGCTATGGGTTCTGCGGGCGGGCGCGGGAACGGGGGAGTGGGCGGCGCGGCGGCCGGACGTCGAGCGGACGGCGGTGCTGCGCTCGCCGCCGGCGTGGATCTCCTGGGTGGCCGGTGACTTTTTCGGCCAGCGCTACCGCGCTCTCTGGACGCTGCTGGAGCCCGGCCGCTTCACCCATGTGCGCGTCGAGCTGGCGCCGGGGCTGCCGCCGAACGTCGGCCTCACGGTGCACCAGATGGAGGTCCGCCCGTGAAGGCCGCGAAGCCCGCCCAGCGGATCAAGCCGGACCGCGGAGTCTGGGAGTCCGCAGGCGTCCTGGGCGTGGCGGCCGTCCTCTCGCTGGTCGTCCGGCAGGCGCTGCTGTCGCCCACGACGCCAGGCGGCGATCCGTTCCGTGACACGCTGGTGATCCTGCCGCTGATCCTCGCCGGCCTGCGGGAGATCCGCCGCTGGTGTGAGCGCCTCGGCGGCGGCTCGCTGGACGACAACAGCTCGCTGGGCGAGATCGCCGCGCTCGCGGTCCTCATCCTCCTGGCGCTCGCCCGGTCGCATCTGGCATTGGCGCGGATGGACGAGGTCCTCGCCGCCGGCTTCCTGCTCGTGCTCGCCCACCGGCTGGCGCGGCAGATCGCCGCGTTCCGTCCGCTGCTCGGCACGCGGGTGCCGGCGCGTCCGTCCGCTCTGTTCTTTCTTCTGCCGCTCGCCGCCTACCTGGCGATCCTCCCGTGGTCCGCGGGTCATCGGCAGCCGGACGGCGACGAGCCGTTCAATCTCCTGATCACTCACAGCCTGGCCTACGACTTCGACGCCGACCTGACGAACAACTACGCGGCGGGCGATTGGAAGCACTTCATGGAGCGCCCGATCGAGCCGCAGGCGGGCGATCCGCATGGACCGCACGGCGAGATCTACTCGCGGCACAACGAGGCGCTCCCCCTGCTCCTCGCTCCCGCCTACCGCCTGGCCGGCAAGAACGGCGCGCTCGCCATGATGGCGCTGCTCACCGCGGCGCTCGCCTGGATGACCGTGCGCCTCGGCCGCCACTACGCGCCGGAGCGGCCGGGCGAGGTGTTGGCCGCGTGGGCGCTCGCGGCGTTCGCGCCGCCGCTCCTGCTGTACTCCTACCAGGTGTGGGTGGAGGTGCCGGCGGCCTTGCTGCTGGCGGCGGCGCTCGACCGGATTCTGGATCTCGACGGCCAGCGGGTCTGGCGCTGGAGGGAGTGGACGGGGATCGGTCTCTCTCTGTTGCTGCTGCCGCTGCTCAAGATCCGCTTCATCCTGATCTCCGCGCCGCTGCTCGCCCTGGGCTGGTGGTACGCCGGCCGGCCGCGGCGGCCGGTGTTCATCCTCACCGGTCTGCTCGTCCTGGTGGCCGGCGGGATGCTGCTGCACAACCAGCTCATGTACTCCAATCCGCTCAAGATTCACACCTGGCAGGAGGTCGATCCGTACAGCTATGGACCGGTCTCCTATCTCGCCGGCACGCTCGGCCTGTTCTGGGATTCCGCGTTCGGGCTGTTCGGCGCGGCGCCGGTGTGGCTCCTGCTGCTGCCGGCGGTCGCCCTGCTCGCGGCGCTGCGCCACCGGCTGCTGGTGCATCTCGCGGTGTTGACCTTCCCCTATCTGATCATCGTGGCGCCGCGCATCGAGTGGTACGGCGGCTGGTCGCCCCCCTTCCGCTATGCCCTGATCGGCCTGCCGCTCCTCGCGCTCGGGCTGGTGCCGCTGCTGGCCCGCCGGGAGGAGCGGCCCGGCGCGCGGGCTCTTGTCGCCGGCCTGGCCGCGTTGACCCTGGTGCTGACGCTGATCTGGGTGGTGATGCCGGGCTGGACGTACAACTTTGCCGATGGCCGCACCTACCTCCTGGATACGCTGGCCGCGCGGCTCGGTCTGGACGTCGCGCGGTTCTTTCCCAGCTCCATCCGTCTGCGCGCCGCCACCTGGCTGTGGCCGCCGATCTCGTTCGCCGTGGTCTCTCTGCTCTGGTGGCTGGCGGGCCGTCGCCGTCATCCTGAAGGCGAGCTCCGCGAGCGGGAAGGATCTGGGGGCAGGGAAGATTCCGCCCGCCCAGATCCTTTGGGTCGCCAGGGCTCCCCGCAGGATGACAAGGCGGGGCTGTTGGGCATCACCGCTCTTCTCCTCCTCGCCGCCGCGCTGCCCTGGGTCGCCGCTCACGCACCGACGCGGGTGGTGGAGATGGAAGATCCGCAGGTGTGGAAGAGCGGCGGGCATCTCTTTCCAGACCGCTGGGTGATCGAGCGGGCGCGCTATCGCGGGAGCTGGGTGCTGCGGGTCAACGAAAGCGTCCGCGCGCCGGTGGTGCCCGGCGGCCGGCGGGTGCGCCTGACGTTGCATGCCGAGCTGATCCGCAACCAGCCGGTGCCGTTCAGCCTCGACGTGCTGGCCGGCGACCGCCTTCTCGCCTCCTGGCAGCCGGGCCGGGAGAGGGTCTGGAGAACGGTCGTCCTGGGCACCTTCGACTGGCCGCGCGGCGCGCCACTGATCCTCTCCGCCCACGGGCCGCATCCGCCGGGCGCGCTGAACGGAGTCCTTCTCGACCGGGTGGAACTCGATTGGCGATGAGCCTCAGCGCGATCGTTCCCACTCTCGGCCGCAGCCCGCTCCTGGTGCCCTGCCTGGAAGCGCTCCGTCACGACGGACACGAAATCGAGATCATCGTCGTCGATCAGGGAGAGCGGCCGGTGGATCTGCCGGCCGGGCTCGCCGATCGCGTTCTCCGGCCCGGCCGCAATCTAGGCTTCGCGGGCGGCACCAACCAGGGGATCGCCGCCGCGTCCGGCCGGTTCGTGGCGACGGTGAACGACGACGTGCTGATCGCGCCCGGCTGGTCGGCGGCGCTCCTGGCGGCCCTGGAAGCGGACCCGCGGGCGGCGGCGGCGCAGGGGGTGAACCTGCTGCTCGATCAGCCTGACCTGATCGACGGCTGCGGCATCGCCTGGAACCGCTGGTGGCAGGCGGTGCAGATCGGGCACGGGATGCCCGCGCCGCCGGTGGCGGATGGCGTGCGCGAGATCTTCGGCGTCTCGGCCACGGCGGCGGTGTTCCGGCGCGCGGCGCTCACGGATTCCTCCCCGCCTTTCGATCCCCGTCTCCTCTCCTACTACGAAGACGTCGAGCTGGCCGGCCGCCTGCGGGCCGCCGGCTGGCGGGCTCTCCTGGTCCCCGCGGCCCGAGCCCGCCATGCCGGCTCGGCGACTGGGCGGACGATGAGCCGCGAGCGCTGGCGGCTGATCTATGGCAACCGCTGGCTGGCGGCGGCGAGCCTCCTCGGCCGGTCGTTCTGGCCGCGCCTGCCGTGGCTCGCCCTGCGCGATCTTCTCGATCTGGGACAGGCGGTCCTGCGCCGCGATGGGTGGCATCAAAACACTGCGTTGGCCGGCGGCATCGTGGCGGGCTGGGGACGCGCCCTCCGTCACCTGCCGGCGTGGAGCCGCTGGAGCGCGCCGGCTGTCCCGGTCCGCGCGATCCGCGGTTTCCGGTAACCTCTCGGGCGATGAATTCCAGCGACCAGGAGGAACCTCTCCTCTCCGGCATCGTCGTGCACTGGCACAACGAGGAGCAGCTCGCCGAGCTGACGGCCGCCTGGCCGCGTGATCCCCGGTTCGATCTGCTGGTGGTCGACAACGGCTCGTCCGGCCCCCTCCGTCTCGGGCCGGCGCGGCTGCTGCGGCCGGAGCGGAATCTTGGTTTTGCCGGTGGCGCCAACGCCGGCATCGCGGCGGCGCGGGCGCCGCTCGTCCTGCTGCTCAATCCGGATGCGATCCCGGAGGACGGAGCGCTCGATTGCCTCCTCGAAGGCTTTGCGGCGTGGCCGGACGCGGTCGGGCTGGCGCCGCGGCTGACCGGCATGGACGGCGCGTCGCAGGCCGCCTGGCAGCTCCGGCCGTTGCCGTCCGCCTGGAGCTGTCTCCTTCATACGCTGCCTTTTGGAGGAACCCCGCGGCCCATCGAAGAACCTCCTGCCGGCACACCGGTCGAGCAGCCGGCGGCGGCAGCGCTCGCCCTCCGTCGCTCGGCCCTGGAGCGGATCGGCGGTCTCGATGCGGGCTTCTACCCGGCCTGGTTCGAGGACGTCGACCTGGCGCGCCGGCTGCGGTCGGACGGCGCCGTGCTGCGCTACTGGCCGGCCGCGCGCTTCCGCCACCACCTCGGCAGCACGGTGCCACGGCTCGGCTACGGTCCGTTCCTGTGGATCTACTACCGCAACCTCACGCGCTACCTGGAGAAGCATCATGGCCGCGGTTGGGCGTTGGCGGCCCGGGTTGCGCTGGTGTTGGGGATGGTTGCTCGCCTGATTCTCCTTCCGCTGCGCCGGCCGCGCAGGGCGGCGTCTCGCGCCGAAGCCTCGCGAGGGCTGGTGGCGGTGGTCGCCGGGGCGGTCTCGGGTTGGAGGAGGCCACGGTCACTGGCTGAGGCCTCCGGGCCGCCCTCTCCCCCTAACCCCCTCTCCCGTGCGTCCCACCTCCCGCCCACCCCGAACGGGAGAGGGGGAACTCTAGCGGAGGCTTCTCGCGGAGAGTCTTCGCTTCGGGCGGCGGCGCCCCTCTCCCGCTCGGGGCGGGGGGTGGAAGGCACGCGCGGGAGAGGGGACGGGGGAGAGGGCGGCCCGGAGGCCTCGACCGCTGAGCAGGGAGAAAAACCGGAGTGACCGCCGTCGCCGTCTGCATCGTCACCCACAACGCGGCGCCGGACATCCCCGGCTGCCTGGAGTCGGTGGCGCGCTTGACTCACCGGCCGCTCGCGGTCATGGTCGTCGACTGCGCCAGCTCCGATGGCAGCCTGGAAGCCGCCCGCGCGAGCGCCGCGGTGCTGCCGGCGGACATCTCCTTCCAGGCCGTGGACCTGGGCGAGAACCTGGGATTCGCGGGCGGCATGAACGCGGCGATCCATCTTTCCGAGGCTCCTTTCGTCCTCAGCCTCAACGCCGACGCCCGCCCGGCGCCGGACTTCCTGACTCGGCTCTTGGCGCGGGCCGAAGCGCATCCGGAGCTGCGAGTTGCCGCGGTGACCGGCAGGCTGGTGCGTCCGGTCGATTCGAAGGGAAGCCAGCGTCTCGACGCTTGCGGCATGCGGCTCCTCCGCACCTGGCGGCACCTCGACCGCGGCTCGGGCGAGGCGGACCACGGCCAGTATTCCGTGGCGGAGCGCGTGTTCGGAGCCACCGGCGCCGCGTCCCTGTTCCGCCGCGCGGCGCTCGACGACGCGGCCGTGCCGCCGATACCGCCGGAGACGAGCGAGATCTTCGATCCCCGGTTTCATTCGTTCCGCGAGGACGCCGAGCTCTGCTTCCGTTTACGTGAGCGCGGCTGGGAGATCCTCTACGAGCCCGCCGCCGTGGCCGAGCACCGCCGGTTCAACCTCCCGGAACGGCGCGCCGCCATGCCGGCTTTCGTCAACTATCACTCGCTCAAGAACCGCTACCTGCTCCGCCTCTATCACCAGACGGCGGGCAATCTGCTGCGCACGCTCGTGCCGACTCTTCTCCGCGATCTGCTGGCGTTCGGCTACGTGCTGCTGCGCGAGCGCTCTTCTCTCGCCGCCTACGCCTGGCTGTGGCGCCACCGCTCTGACGTCCTGCGCCGGCGGCGGCTGATCCAGGAGAGGCGCACGGTGCCGGCCGCCGCCATCGATCGCTGGTTCTCGACTTCCGGAGAACCCCTGTGAGTCGGCCGCTCTCCGTCGCCTTGATCGGCAGCCGCGGCATTCCGGCCCGCTACGGCGGCTATGAGACGCTGATGGAGGAGCTGGCCACCCGGCTTGTGGCGCGCGGCTTCGCGGTCACCGTCTACTGCCGCTCGCACTCGACGCCGCGCTCGCTGACGGAATACCGTGGCGCGCGCCTGGTGGTGCTGCCGACCATCCGCAGCAAATATCTCGATACGCCGGTCCACACCTTCCTCTCCTGCCTGCACGCGGCGCGCGAGCCGTTCGACGCCATCCTGATGGTCAACTCGGCGAACGCCCTCTTCCTGCCGCTCCTGTCGGCCGGCGGCGCGCCGGTGGCGCTCAACGTCGACGGCATCGAGAAGCGGCGGGCGAAGTGGGGCGCCTTCGGCCGTTTCGTCTACGCCCTCTCCGAGCGCCTCGCCTGCGTGCTGCCCGATGTCCTGGTCACCGACGCCGAGGTGATCCGCCGCCACTACCTGGAGCGCTACGGCGCCGAGTCCGTGCCCATCGCCTACGGCGTCGATCCGCGGCCGCCTCGCGAGACGGGCGTGCTTGCAAAATTGGGATTGGAGAGCCGGCGGTTTTTTCTCTACGTCAGCCGCTTCGAGCCGGAGAACAATCCACACCGCGTCGCCGAAGCCTACCGCTCCGCCGGCGGCGACCTGCCGCTCGTCATGGTCGGCGGCGCTCCCTACGCCAGCCGTTTCATCGCCTCGTTCACCCGCGGCGCCGACCCGCGCATCCTCTTTCCGGGCGCCATCTACGGCGAAGGCTATCGCGAGCTCCTCTCGCATGCCCTCGCCTACATCCATGCCACGGAAGTGGGAGGCACGCACCCGGCACTGGTCGAGGCCATGGGGTATGGGAATTGCATTCTCGTGAATGACGCAGTGGAGAATCGTGAAGTGGCCGGGGAGGTGGCGATGTACTTCCAAGCCCGGGAGCCGGAGAGCCTGGCCGCCTGCCTGAATGCGGTCCTGCGGGACCCGGACGGAGCGGCGGAACGCGGCCGGCAGGCGGCGGTCCGGGCGGCTCGTCTCTACTCCTGGGATGTGGTCACTGAACAGTACGCGCGGCTTTTCGAGCGGCTCGCGGCACGGCGCTTTTCCGCGTCCAACGCCAGCGTATAGACGAATTGCGACGCTGACACGTTAGAATGACAACGTTGCGACGAGGCGGAACTTTGGCGAACGACTTCCATCCATGCTGAAAGAACGAGCCCGCATCCTTGCATTTACGATCTTTGTCCTTGATCTGAGTCTCGTTGCCGCCGCGTTCCTGGCTGGCTACTGGCTGCGCGACTCTTTTCTCCCGGCTGTCGCCCCCCACTCCTTCCCGAGTCACCTCTACCCGCTGGGCGACTATCTGCCCCTGCTGCCGTTCGCGCTGGTGATCTGGGGCGCCATGCTGCTGCTCTCCGGACGCTACCGCTCGCACCGCACGGTGCCGCTGCTCGACGAGGGGTGGGCGATCGTCCGCGTCTGCGCCATGGGCGCCGCGCTCTTCACGCTGATCCTCTACACGGCGCGGATGGACGAGCAGCTCCTCGGCGACGACCGCATCAGCCGGCTCTGGGTGCTGTTCTTCGCGATCTTCTCCTGCCTGTTCCTGCTGACCGAGAAGATCGGCCTGCGCGTCACCTCGCGCTATGTGCGCCTCAAAGGGTTCAACTACCGCACGGTGCTGATCGTGGGCAGCGGTCCGGCGGCGCTCACCATCGCCGACTCGGTCCACAGCCACCGCTTCTGGGGCTATCGCATCCTCGGCTTCGTCTCCAACTACTCCGGAAGCGGCACCGAGAACGGCTCGCCGGAGACCCACATCGGCCCCTATCCGGTGCTCGGCGAGATCGAGGACATCCGGCATATCGTCGAGACCAACGTGGTGGACGACGTGATCTTCGCCGTCCACCGGCGCGACCTCGACCGCCTGGAGGATCTCTTCCTGAGCTTGCAGGAGCAGGGCATCCGCACCCGCTTCGCGATGGACCTCTTCCCGCACACCCGGGCGCGGGTGCAGCTCGAAGAGATGGACGGCATCCCGCTGCTGAGCTTCGCCACCACGCCGACCAGCCAGATCCAGCTCATGGCGAAGCGCGCGGTGGACGTCACCCTGGCTCTGCTTCTCCTGTTCCTCGGGATGCCGGTGGTGCTGGCGATCTCGCTGCTGATCAAGATCACCTCGGGCGGCAGCGTCCTCTTCCGCCAGACCCGCTGCGGGCTGAACGGCCGCTCGTTCACCCTCTACAAGTTCCGCACCATGGTGGAGGACGCCGAGGAGCGCCGCCGCGAGCTGTTGCACTTGAACGAGATGGACGGGCCGGTGTTCAAGCTGCGCAGCGATCCACGGGTGACCGCATTCGGGCGCTTCCTCCGCCGCTTCAGCCTCGACGAGCTGCCACAGCTCTGGAACGTGCTGCGCGGCGACATGAGCCTGGTCGGCCCGCGTCCGCCGATCCCCGAGGAGGTGGCCAAGTACCAGCGCTGGCAGCGCCGGCGCCTGGCGATGAAGCCGGGCCTCACCTGCCTCTGGCAGGTCAGCGGACGCAACAATCTCGACTTCGACCGCTGGATGCAACTCGATCTCGAGTACATCGACTCCTGGACGCCGATGCTCGACTTCAAGATCCTGCTGCGGACGATCCCCGCCGTGCTGAGCGGCAAGGGCGCGTCCTAGATCGGTCCACGGACACACACGGACGAACACGGACCTGCACGGACAAGAATGAGAGTCGGCGCCTCGTCCGTGCTCATCCGTATAAGTCTGTGCTCGTCTGTGTGAACGACCATGCGCAAGCTGATTCTGGGATTCGCCCTGGCCTGGGGGGTCTTCGCGCTGCTCCGCGAGACCGGCGAGGCGCTGGTCGAGGTGGACGCGCGGGAGCAGGACCAGGCCGCCGTTCCCTTCTGGCGCCTCGGCACGCCGCAGGTGCGGCGCCTGGACCGCTGCCTGGAGCTGGTGCGGCAACGGGTGCCTCCCGGCCACGTGGTGGTCTTCGCGTCGCCGGAGGATGCCAGGCCGGGCGATCAGCACGAGTTCTTCCGCTGGCGCTGGGCCGCCTACCTCCTGCCGCACCATGACGTGGCGCCGCTCAAAGGTCCGGACACCGGCCGTTTGGCCGAGTACCTGATCACCTATCACCGCGACATCGAGAACCCGCGCCTGGAGCCGATGTCTGAGGCCACCGAGGTTCCGGACTGCCGGCTCTATGCGGTGAAGAGAGGCCCATCGTGACCGCGGGCCTCGCCGTCCTCGCGCTCGCCGCGCTGTTGACGATTCTCGGCACCCGCCTTCCCGGGCTCGCCGCTCCCGCCGACGGAGCGTTGCAGCGCCTGGTGACCGGCTCCCTGGCCGGCATGGTCCTCTTTCATCTCCTGGCGACGCTCCTGGACCTCACCGGCCTGGGCTGGTCGGTACTCAAGCTCGGCGCGGGTCTGCTGATCCTCCTGGCTGTTTTCGTCCGTTTCGGGCCGAAGACGCCGGAGGGAGAGAAGCGGCTCCTGCCGTCGGACCTGGGCTGGGGAGACGAGATGGCGCTCCTCGCCGTGGTCGTCTTCGGCCTCGTCGCCCTGACTCTCTGGGTGACCACGCCGGATTTCGTCTTCCACTGGGGCTTGAAAGGCAACCGCTACTTCCTGGCCCGCGGTGTGGACTACACCTATCTGGCGCGGAGCTGGGGCTGGGCGATCCACCCTGACTATCCGCACCTCCTGCCGGAGCTCTACGCCGCGAGCGCCCTCGCCGTCGGGCGCTTCGATCCTCAGGCCCTGATGCTCTGGTCGGCCTTCTTCTTCGTCCTGCTCCTCGCGGCGGCGCGGGAGATCCTGCGCACTGCCGAGCCGTTCGTCCGCCAGGCGGGGATCGCCCTCCTGGCCGTCGTGCTCGCCGCCTTCGCCATCCGCCACCAGATGGCCGGCGCCGCCGACTGGATGCCCGCACTCGCCCTGATCGCCGCCATCCCGGCGCTCTCCCGGCCGCCCGACGCCGAGGGCGATCTGCAGATCGGAGTCGCCGCCGCCTTCGCCGCCGCCTCGAAGGTCGAAGGAGTGATGCTCGCTGGCCTCCTCGGCCTCGCCCAACTCGCGCGGCGTCCCGCGGAAGGCTCATGGCTCGGGCTCAAGAGGCTGCTCCGTCTCGGACTCCTGCCGGCGCTGGTCGTCCTCCCGTGGTGGCTCCAGGTCCGCCGCTATCACCTCTTCACCGTCCTGAGCAGCGGTGGCCTGTCCTGGGAGCGGGCGAAGATCGTCGGACCGGCAGTGGTCAAAGCGATCAACGTCCCTGGCTGGCACGGCTTCGCCTGGGTGATCCTCCTCCTGCCGCTCCTCGCCCTGCGCCGCGGCACCCGGCCGCTCGCCTTCGTGCTCGCCGGACAGTTGTCCTTCTACCTCTGGATCTATCTGGTCGCGACGTTCGACGCCGAGTACTACGTGGCGATGAGCTTCCCGCGGCTCTTGTTCCACCTGGTGCCGGCGATGATGGTGGGATTGGTAGGAGTGCTGTGCCAACTGCGGCTGCGACCTCATCTAGAATGGGCTCGATGATGACTGACGAGCGCATCCTCTCCGGGGAGCCGGACCCTGAAGACCTCGGCGTGGAGCCGACGCTTCGGCCGCAGCGGCTCGATGAGTACATCGGGCAGAAGAAGATCCTCGACAATCTGCGGGTCTTCATCCGCGCGGCTCGCGAGCGCCGGGAGAGCCTGGACCATGTGCTGCTGTTCGGTCCGCCGGGGCTGGGGAAGACGACGCTGGCGCACATCATCGCGAGCGAGATGGGCGCGCCGCTCCGCATCACGTCCGGACCGGTGCTCGAACGGGCGGGCGATCTGGCGGCGATCGTCACCAATCTGGATGCCGGCGAGGTGCTGTTCATCGACGAGATCCACCGCCTCGGACCGACGGTCGAGGAGATCCTCTATCCGGCGCTGGAGGACTTCCGCCTCGACCTGGTGATCGGCCAGGGGCCGGCGGCGCGGACGGTGAAGATCGAGCTGCCGCGGTTCACGCTGGTGGGCGCGACGACCCGCGCCGGCCTGGTGAGCGCGCCGCTCCGCGCCCGGTTCGGCATCGTCCATCGCCTCGATTTCTACCGGCCGGAAGAGCTGGCTCTGATCGTCCAGCGCTCCGCCAAGCTGCTCGGCGTGGCGGTCGATCCGCAGGGGGCGGCGGAGATCGCGCGCCGCAGCCGCGGCACGCCGCGCGTCGCCAACCGGCTGCTGCGCCGGGTGCGCGACTTCGCGCAGGTCGACCGCGCCGGCACGATCGATCTGGCGATCGCCAGGAAGGCGCTGACGCTGCTGGAGGTCGACGACTTCGGCTTCGACGAGGTCGACCGCAAGATCCTGAACACGCTGATCGAGCACTACGACGGCGGACCGGCCGGCTTGCGTGCGCTCGCCGCCGCGGTGGGCGAGGACAGCGGCACGATCGAGGACCTCTACGAGCCGTATCTGATCCAGGAAGGTTTCCTCCAGCGCACGCCGCGCGGCCGGGTGGCCACCCGCCGCGCCTACCAGCATCTCGGTTTCCCGCCCCGGCCCGGCACCACCGGCAGCCTGTTCTGAAGATCTGGCCGTGCGCCGCGCCGCCCTGATCTACAACCCGACCTCCGGGCGCCGCAAGCACGCGCAGGCGCTCGATCCTGTCCTCGCCACGCTGCGCGGCGGCGGTTTCGCCGTGGAGCCGGCTCCCACCAGCTATGCCGGCGAAGCGACCGTCCTGGCTCGCGGGCTGGCGGCGGACGGCTGCGAGGTGGTGTTTTCCTTCGGCGGCGACGGCACGGCACGCGAGGTGGCGGCCGGCCTGGTCGGGACGTCCACCGCGCTCGGCTTCCTGCCCGGCGGCACGGCCAACGTGCTGAGCCACGGCCTCGGGCTGCCCAACGATCCGCTGCGGGCCGCGGCGGCGCTCTGCACCGCGCCGGTCTGCGACTTCGATGTGGGCCTGGCAGGTGGACCTTTCCTGATGATGGTCTCCGCCGGCCTCGACGCCACCATCCTCGCCGGGCTCGATCTCCGCCTCAAGCGTCGGCTGGGCAAGGGAGCCTACGTCTGGCAGGGGATGCGCGAGTGGTGGCGGTACGCCTACCCCGATCTCGACATCCTCGCCGATGGCAAGCGCCTCACCGCCACCTTCGCCGCGGTGGCGAACATTCCCTACTATGGCGGTTCCTTCCGGCTCGCTCCGGACGCGCAGCCGGACGACCGGCTCCTGGATCTGGTGCTGTTCCACGGCCGCGGCCGGCTGGCGACCCTCGGCTTCGCGTTCGACCTGTTCCGCGGCGCGCACGTCCGGCGCCGTGACGTCACCGTGCTGCGCGCCGAGGAAGTCGTCCTCGCCGGTCCGGCCGGCGCCGCGGCGCAGGTGGACGGCGACCTCTGCGCCGAACGCCTCCCCTTGACGGTGCGCCTGGCGCCGGAAAGACTGAAAGTGCTCTTTCCGGCCCGCCGCCGGAGCTGACGAGGTTCTATGACCGTAGCCCGTCCCCTCGACGCCATCTTCTCGCCGCGCTCCGTGGCCGTGATCGGCGCCTCGCGCCGCCGCGACTCGATCGGCTTCTCGCTGCTGCGCAATCTCGTCGCGAGCGAATTCAACGGCACGATCTTCCCGGTCAATCCGTCGGCCTCGTCGATCCATTCGCTCAAGTGCTACCCGAGCGTGGACGCGATCCCCGATCCGGTCGATCTCGCCGTGGTCCTGGTTCCCAAGAAACTGGTGCCCGGCGTGGTGGACGAATGCCTGGCGAAGGGCGTGCGCGGCCTGGTGGTGATCACCGCCGGCTTCTCGGAGACCGGCGAAGAAGGAGCGCGGAACGAGCGGGCCCTGCGCAGTCGGGTACGCGCCGCCGGGGTGCGGATGATCGGGCCGAACTGCATGGGGGTGATCAACACCGACGCGGACATCAGCCTGAACGCCACCTTCGCGCCGACGCCCGCGCGGCCGGGATCGATCGGCTTCGTCAGCCAGTCCGGCGCCCTCGGGGTCGCGATCCTCAACGTCGCGCAGGATCTCGGCATCGGCCTCACCCAGTTCGTCTCCATGGGGAACAAGGCCGACGTCTCCGGCAACGACCTCATCGAGCATTGGGAGGACGATCCGGCGACGCGCGTCATCTGCATGTATCTCGAATCGTTCGGCAACCCGCGGCGCTTCACCGAGATCGCCAAGCGGGTGTCGCGCAAGAAGCCGATCCTACTGGTCAAATCCGGCCGCACCGCGGAGGGCGCGCGCGCCGCGTCCAGCCATACCGGCGCGATCGCCGGCACCGACGTCACCGTCTCGGCCTTCCTCGACCAGTGCGGCGTGCTGCGCGCCAACACCATCGAAGAGCTGTTCGACATCGCGCGCGCCCTCGACCGCTCGCCGCTGCCGGAGGGCAACCGGGTGGGCATCGTCACCAACGCCGGCGGTCCGGCGATCATGGCGACCGACGCCTGCGTCAACCTCGGGCTGCGGATGGCCGAGCTATCGGACGCCACCCGCGCCGCGCTGCGCGCCTTCCTGCCCGCCGAGGCGAGTGTCGCGAACCCGGTCGACATGATCGCCTCCGCGGTCGCCGAGTCCTACAGCCGCGGCCTCGCCGCCGTGCTCGACGATCCGGGGGTCGACATGGCGATGGTGATCAACGTCACGCCGCTCCTGTCGAATCCGATCGACGTGCTGGAGGCGGCCGGCGAGGTCGCGCGGACGCGTTCGAAGCCGGTGCTCGTGGTGATGATGGCGACCGACGAGTTCTACGAAACGGCGAAGACGAAGCCCGACCTGCCGCCGGTCTACCGCTTTCCGGAGTCGGCGGCGCGCGCCCTCTTCATGCTTGCCCGCTACGGCGCCTGGCGGCGACGGCCCGACGAGGCGCCGGTCGCTCCGTTCGCGGCCGACGACAAAGCGGTTGCGGAGATCCTCGCCCGCACCGCCGAGGGTTACCTGGAGCCGGCCGACGTCTTCCGCGTCCTCGATCTCTACGGCATTCCGCTCGCGCGCTGGCAGGCGGTCGCGACGCCGGAGGAGGCGCTCGCCGCGGCGAGCCAGATCGGCTATCCAGTGGTGCTCAAGGCGATCGCGCCCGATCTGGTGCACAAGAGCGACGTCGGCGCCGTGCGGGTCGATCTGCGGACGGAGGAGGAGCTGAGCCGCGCGCTCGCCGAGATGACCGCGGCGCTGCTCCGCGCCGGCCACCGCAATGAAGGATTCCTCGTCCAGGAGATGGCCCGCGGCGGCCACGAGGTGATCTTCGGCATCACGACCGATCCGCGTTTCGGTCCGCTCCTCATGTTCGGTCTCGGCGGCAAATACGTCGAAGTCTTCCAGGACGTCCGCTTCGGCGTGCCGCCGCTCGCCGGCTCGGAAGCGCGCGACATGATCGCCGGCATCCGCGGCTTCAAGCTCCTCGAAGGCGTGCGCGGCGAGCCCGGCGCCGATCTGGACGTCCTCGCCGACGTTCTGCTCCGCCTCGCCCAACTCGTCGAGCGCCACCCGCGCGTCCGCGAGCTCGACATCAACCCCTTCCTGGCCGGCCCGGACCGCCAGACCGCCCGCGCCCTGGACGCCCGCCTGCGCGTCGGTCCGGCCATCCCACCGACGGAGGAGCCGACATGAAAGGTGCCATTTTCTGTATCGCCCTCACCGGCGCCGCCCTGGCGCTCTGGCTCGGCGTGGCGACCGCCGTTCCGCCCGGAGCCGTCACCCGGCATGGGATGAACGTCGAGTTTCCGGCCACCGTCAACGCCTCCGGCTTCGGGCGCCACGTCCTCGGCATGCCGGGCTACCACCTCATCGTCTGGAAAGGCGGCCGCGCCTCCGGCGAAGCGCTGTTCCAGGCCGCGGTGACCGACGTCCAGATCCTGGACGCGCTGGAGGCCCTCGGCGCCAAGCCGGGCAACAATCTGCCGATGGAAACCTGGGACGACAGGAAGGATCCAAAATCCAAAGCGCCGGACATGATCATCGCCGGTCCCCCGATCGACATCCTCGTCCGCGTGCCCGGCCGTGCCGAGCCGCTGACCCTCGATCAAATCCTGACCAGCAAACAAGGCCTCGCGATGCGCCTCGGCGGCCACCGCGCCAACATCCCGAAGTGGAAATCCGGCTGCATCGCCTGTCTCTACTCCTGCCCCGGCAGCAAAGTCGGAAACGCCAAGGCGACCGTCCGCGACTACATGCGCGATCCGGACCGCTATCAGGTGCGGCCGGGCGTGCTGCCGGCGGATGGGACGGGGGTGACGGTGGTGCTGCGGTTGGGCGGGGCGCCCAAGTAATTCATAGGGCTCAAACAGGAGCCGTGAGGACTTCCAGTTGGTCGATGCCCTGAAAGTGCCGCGGGTTGTGGGTGACCAATGGACAACGATGCTGGACGGCCGTGGCTGCAATCCAGGCATCGCTGGCGTCGATCGGCTTTCCCTTCCTGCTCATGATCCGGGCCCACTCTCGACAGGTCTCGTTATTGGGGAAGAGCACGACATACCTGACCAAAAGCTCGCGCAACTCCAAGACTCTTTTTTCTCCCCAAGCCCGTTCCAGAGGCCAGCGATGCAGCTCCGCCTGCGACATGAAGGAAAGGCCCCCCAGCCGGCCTTGCAAAAGATCGGAGTACCAAGGAGCCAGAGAGTGGCCCTTCAGAATGTAGGAGACAACGGACGTATCGACAACAACCCGAGGCGGCCTCAATCTTGAGCCGGGGGCCGATGGTGACGCCACGTGAGAACCGCCTCCTCAAAGCCATCATCGACCTCACCCGGCCAGCCTCCGATCAACTCACTCGGGTCCTCAACCGGGCCAACCCCCTGCTGCTTGGCAATTTCTTCGAAGGTCGGGCTGCGCTGGCTTCCGTTTGGCCACCTGCCGAACGGGCCAAGGGATCTGGTCTCGTCTTTCTCTTTCAATGCCATGCAGGGTGCCTCCTCTTCGTGCTCGACACTATGCTACACGATTTTGGACCGTAGGAAGAACACCAAATTGGATAACGCATTGAAATCAGCCTGATTTGGCTTGGCCCCTGCGCAATTCTCTCATTCCAAAACCGCCCCGGTGGGAAGAGCACGGTTTTGCTCCGCGGTCCCCCACGTTACGCCGGAATACACCTCCGGCAGGCGGTCTACTCAAGATACAGGCAGGAGGATGGCCGTTTCTCTTCTGCCCGTTGGATTCAGCGTTCAAAGAACACCATTCTGCCTCGCCCAGGCTTCGGACATCTTGGTATGGGCGTCGGGCGTCTTGCCCAGGCCCATTCCGCGTTGGCTTCCGCTCTGCCGGCGTGCCCGAGTCCTGCCTTACTCCAGAATCGATCTGCTCAAGCCGACCGGCGCTTCCGACGGTCCGGAATCGCTCTGGCCACGACGGAATGGCGCTGGCAAGGCCGTCCGAGGCTTCTGATGCTCCGGAGTCGCCCTGGCCAAGCCCTCCGCGCCTTCTGACAATCTGGAATCCCGCGGATCAAGGCGTCATGGCCTTCCAGTGATTCGGAATGGAGTTGCTCAGAGCGCAACGGGCTTGTGATGGACCGAAATCGAGATCTTCAAGACGCCGTCTGCCTCTGATCACGCAGAATCAAGATGCTCAAGCCGTCGGCTTCCTACGTGCCGCGAATCTCGTTTCGTGGGCGCTATACTTTTTCCATGCGGACCTACCGGCTGCCTCCCCGCGGCTTCCCAGCCTTTCGGCGGACTCTGATCCGCAACGGCGCCATCGTCGGTGGGCTGGCTTGCGCCGTCGCCTTGTGGGTGTCCTACCGGCAGATGACCGATGTCAGCCCGATCGTCTGGCTGATCGTCCCGCTGTTCGTGCTCGCCGCCTTGGCCAACGGGGTGAGGAAGGCCATCGGCCAGCAGAAGGAGATCTGGAAGTCGGTCGAAATCCGGATGGACGACGGGGCGATCGGCCGCTCGCAGATCCGCGTGCCGGAGATCCTCCTCCGCCGCGAGGAGGTGACCGCAATCCGTGAGACCGGTCAGGGGATGGTGGTGAAAACCGCCGACCGCTACCGCGCGCTTCTCATCCCCCGGCTCCTCGATCCCGCCGATTACATGGAGATCCGGGAGGACCTGGCGACCTGGGCGCCCATCGAGAGCGGCGGCAGCGAGCGCGGGAAGTCGATCGGCCTGCTGATTCTGCTGCTTGCCGGCTTCGCGGTGATGGCTCTTTCCCACGACCGTGCGCTGGTTACAGCGGTCGCTCTCGGCCTCATCGCGGTCTATGTCTGGACTGCCTGGCGGGCCTACCGTCAAGAGGGGATGGATCCCGTCTTCCGCAAACGGGCACTCTTCGCCCTCGTCTTCGTCGTCCTCTTCGCGGCGGCTCGGCTCGCGTTCCTGTTCGGATTGCTTTGAGACCTATCCCAGCCCCTGCCGCATGAAGTGCCAGCGCAGATCACCCTGCATCGGCTGGAAGACCTCGGGCGCGATCTTGTGCTGGAAGCGGTGGAGGACGGCGCTGAGCGGCTCGCCGTGGGCGGCGGCTTCGATGGCTTCGGCGGCGTCGCTGCCGGCCTTGCTGATGTAGGTCTGCCAGACCGCTTGGCGGATGGAGACCGAGCCCAGGGAGATGTTGGGCATGCGGGAGACGCCCTTCTTGAGAACGGCGATCTTCTCCTTGAGGCTTCTCTCGCTGTCCATCGGCTCGCGCTGCCAGGGCGTGTAGGGCTTCGGCACCAGCACGCTCACTCCGAGATGGACGTGACCGATGATGCCGCGCGGCACCAGCTCTTCGAGCATCACCGCCTTGGCGCGGGCGGCGAGCTCCAGGATGCCGTGGACGTCGTCCATCGTCTCGCCGGGGAGGCCGATGATGAAGTAGAGCTTGAGTTGGGTCATGCCGGACCGGAAGATCAGGCGGATTTTTTCCAGCAGGAAGTCGTTCTTGATCGGCTTGCCCATCTTCACCCGCAGCTCGTCGGTGCCGGTCTCGGGCGCCAGGGTGATCGAGCGGTCGCCGGAGGCGGTCAGCGCGTCCAGCACGCCCTCGTTCACCGCCGGGATGCGGATCGAGGAGACCGAGGTGCGGAAGCCCATCGATGTCGCCTCGCGCAGGATGCGCTCGATGTCCGGATGGTCGCCTACCGCGGTGGCCACGAAGCCGAGCTGGTCGGTGACCGGCCGCGCGCGGTCCAGCGCCGCCAGGATGTACTCCGTCGGATGCCAGCGGAAGCGCCCCATGCCGAAGGTCGCCCAGCAGTAGCGGCACTTCTCGGGACAGCCGCGCGACATCTCGATGAGGAACTTCTCGGAGAACTCGGTGTGCGGCGTCACGATGGCCGTGGTGGGCAGATGACCCGGCAGCTTCATCTGCTCTTCGGTCAGCTCCAGCTTGTTGAGCTTGGCGAATTCCTCGCCTTCCTCGGACCCCTCTTCAGGACGATGGAAAGCGGGAATGTAGAAGCCGTTCTGCGCCGCCAGGCGTTCGATCACCGCGTCGCGGCCGTCCTCCTCCTCCAGGGCGGAGAGGAGACCGGGCAGCACGTTCTCCGCCGCGCCGAGCGCGAAGACGTCGACGAACTCCGACATCGGCAGCGGATTGATGGCGGCGCACGAGCCGCCCATGACGATCACCGGGTCCCACGGCCCGCGGTCGCGCCGCCGGATGGGGATGCGCGCCCGCTCCAGCATCTGGAGGAGGTGGACGTAGTCCTCTTCGAACGACACCGAGAAGCAGACGCAGGAAAAGTCCCCGAGCGGCCGGGAGACCTCCACGGAGACCGGCACGCCGGCGCCGTCCGTAAAGAACCTTTCGCACACCCAGTCCGGCCGCCGGTGCACCAGCTCATAGACCCGCTGGAACCCCAGGCTCGACATGGCCACGTGGTAGGTGTTGGCATACGCCAGCGCCAGCCGGTACCGGCCGTGCGGCGAGAAACGTTCCACCGGCCTCTCGTCGATGAGGGTGCGGGACCAGTCGTGTGTGGATCGGGGGCTCTTCATAGGGGGGCGGGGCGCTCTCTGGCAACAGGCTATTGTACACGTGCATTCCAGGAGTTGGATCGGAACCTCGCCTTCAGGCGATCTATCTTGTAGACTTGCAATCTGAAGCCGACACGAGGAGCGAACAACCGTGACGATGCAGAAGAAAACCTTGGATCAGGAGATTCCCGGACCGGAGGCTCTCCGCTGGGAAGAGTTGGCAAGGCTCCAGGGAGTCTCTTTGGGCAGCCAACTCGACAGAGTGACGGGAGGCTGGCCCGAAGATGAGCGGGATGATGGGTTCGAGGAGGCGGTGGCGCAGTGGCGGCGCGAAGGCCTGAGCTCTCGAAGCGGCCATTGAGCCGGGTTGTTGTCGATACCTCGGTCGTCTCCTACCTCCTGAAAGAGCACTCTCTGGCAGGTCCTTACCTTGAGTTGCTGCGCGGGCGCATCCTGGGGCTGTCGTTCATGTCTCTCGGAGAACTCTACCGGTGGCCCCTGGAGCGCGCGTGGGGTCCGCAGAAGTTGGAGGCCCTGAGGGAGCACTTGGTCGGTTACGTCGTCCTGGATTCGGACGCGGACATCTGCCGGCAGTGGGCTCGGATCATGTCGCGGAAAGGCCGGCCTGTATCGATCCAGGATGCCTGGATCGCCGCCACGGCGATCCGCTACGACTGCCCCGTCGTCACCCACAACGTCCGGGAGTTCAGCTCGATTGAGGGCTTGACCGTCCTCACAGTGCCCGAGTAAGACGTCCAGCAATCGGCGGTGGTCGGTCCTCCGCGAGGCTTGCACTAGAATAGGCCTCGCACGCCTTCAGGAGGGCTCAAACATGGCCGCCGGCAGCTTCAAAGCGCAGCTCGTCCCCATCCCGCCGCTCTCCGTCGATCAGTTCGTCTCCCTTCCGGATACGCCCGGCAACGTGGGCGTCTGTCTGAGCGGTGGCGGATCGCGGGCGCTGTCCGCCGGCATGGGGCAGCTCCGCGCCTTGTCGTATCTCCAGCTCAACGGCAAGAGCCTGCTCAGTCAGACCAAGGCGCTGTCGACGGTCTCCGGCGGCTCGTGGCTCGGCGTCACGTTCGAGTACCTGACCGCGGGGACGAGCGACGACGACTATCTGAATCAGTACGTTCCGGACCCCGGCAAGCTGGTGCCGACCCGCACCGGCGGCGCCACGACGCCCGAGATCCTCGACGAGCTGCCGCCGGGCAACATCGGCAATTCGATCGACCACGATCTGTTCTCCGTGCCGGCGCTGGCGATCGAAGCGTTCATCCTCTACAAGTTCTTCAAGACGCCGCCCAACTTCCTCTGGCAGGCTTTGATGGGGCTCCACATCCTGGGGCCGTACGGCCTCGACAACCTCGACGCGCACCAGGGGATGCAGCCGACGTCACTCTTCTCGTGGGACCCGCAGACCCTGGCGGCCGAGGTGACCGGCCCCAATCCTTCGCTCGGCGGCGAGACGGCGCACCTGATCGCCAGCACGACCGATCCGTCGCGCACCCGCCGGCCGTTCCTGGTCTGCAATACGGCGATGTTCCTCAACGAGCCGAAGACCAAGGTCCGGTTCCTGGCACCGGTGCAGGCGACGGGCTTCTCGACCGGCATCGTCGGCGCGCCCAAGGGCACCGATGCGAACGGCCGCGCGCCGGGCGGCGGCGGGGTCACGTCGTTCGCGTTCAACTCGAACCCGACCGGCGTCGACGGCGCCGCGGTGACGGTGAGCCAGACGCGCCAGCTCGCCCTCGCGGACATCGTCGGCGCGAGCAGCGCGGCGTTCGCGGAGACGCTTCAGGACCAGCTCGCCGAATGGCAGCAGGACCCCCACTCGTTCTTCGAGGTGCTCGACGAGCTGGCCGACGACGTCATCGACTGGCTGGTCAAACGGCTCCCCGACGCCGGCACGATCGAGCTCGATCTCGCCCGCGACTTCACCAAGCTGGCGACGGATATCGCCTCCTTCGGCCTCGTCTCGGAGGTCAAGTCCGATCTCGCGAACCTCCAGGACCTGATCCCCGAGTATCAATATTGGCCGGTCGCGGGCGCCCAGGCGTGGCCCGCCACGCAGCCGACCCGCTTTGCCGATGCCGGCAGCCTGGAGAACCTGGGGGTCGCCTCGCTGCTCGCCTTCACCGACATCGACAACGTGATCTCGTTCATCAATTCGAGCACGCCGCTGGGTACCGATTCGAAGGGCGTGATCATCGTCGATTCGGCGCTCCCGCCGCTGTTCGGCTATCAGCCCTATCAGTCGAGCGCCGGGTATGTCCTCTATCCGGACCCCTCGATCAATCCCCAGCCTCCGGTATCTTTTCCTCTCTGGGCACACAGCCAGATCTTTCCGTCCGAGAAGTTCCAGGAGCTGCTGGACGCCCTGTGGCAGGCCAGCGGCAGCGGCACGAACGCCCATCCCGCCCAGGTCAAGCAGACGCTCGAGGTGCTTCCCAACGCCTGGTTCGGAGTGCGCGGCGGCAAGACGGTCGGCGTCCTCTGGGTCTACACGAACCGGGTGGTCGCCTGGTACGACCTGCTCTCTCCCTCCGTGCAGGCGATCCTCGGCGATCCTTCCGATCCCACGTCCTACAATTCGTTTCCGCACTATGGAACGATTGACACCGACCTGACCGCCACCGAGATCAACCTGCTCGCCAACCTGACCGCGTGGTCCGTCGCGGGCGACGCAAACCAGGCGCTCTATCTCGGGATGTACAGTGGAAGCTGAACGGACCTCCAAAGGAGTCTTTTGCATGAAGTCATCTCTTGCCGCCCTCTCGGCCGCCGCCCTCCTCGGGCTCGCCGCCGCTCAGCCGGCCCGTTGTGAGTCGCCAGTCAGCGAGCCGCCCGCCAGCCCTCCGGCGGCGGCGCCCGAGCGGCCGTTGACGACGCTGCCGTATACCCCGAGCCTGGAGCCCGCGTTCATGGACCGCTCGGTCGACCCCTGCGTCGATTTCTACACCTACACCTGCGGCAAGTGGCCGGCGAAGAATCCCATCCCGGCGGACCGGTCGCGGTGGAGCGTGTACGGGAAGCTGGACCAGGAGAACCATCAATTCCTCTGGGGCATGCTGGAGGAGGCTTCGCGCCCTGATCCAGGCCGCGACGCCAACACGCGCAAGATCGGCGACTACTTCGCGTCCTGCATGGACACCGCGGCGCTCGACAAAGCCGGGGAGTCCCCCCTGCGCACCGACCTCGACGCCATCGCCGGGCTCCAGTCCACCGCCGGCCTCGCAACCCTGCTCGGACGGTTGCAGCCGACCACGGACCCGGGGTCTTTTTTCTTCAGCTTCGGCTCGGGCCAGGACTATGAGAGCTCCACCCAGGTCATCGGCTTCGCCAACGGCGGCGGCCTGGGCCTGCCGGACCGCGACTACTACCTGAACGACGACGCCAAGTCGAAAGAGACGCGGGAGCGCTACCGCGCTTACGTCCAGCAGCTCTTCCAACTGCTCGCCGACACGAACCCGGCGCAGAGCACGGCCGCGGTCCTGCGCGTCGAGACCGCTCTCGCCAAGGCCTCGCTCGCTCCGGTCGACCACCGGGACCCGCACAAGCTCAACCACCGGATGGACCGCGCGGGCCTGCAGAAGCTGACCCCCTCGTTCCGCTGGGACGACTATCTCAAGGCGGTCGGCCAGCCGGATCTCAACGTCTTCAACGTCTCCGAGCCCGAGCTCTACCGCGAGATCGAGCGGCAGATCGCGGCCGGCAACTTGACTGATCTCAAGGCTTATCTGCGGCTGCACCTGGCCGCGGCGCGCGCGCCGTATCTCTCGGCGCCTTTCGTGCGCGCCGACTTCGACTTCTACCACGCCTATCTCCAGGGCGTGAAGGAGATGCCGCCGCGCTGGAAGACCTGCGTCGAGCTGGTCGACCGCGATCTCGGCGAGGCGCTGGGCGAGGTCTTCGTGCGCAAGGTGTTTCCGGCCGACACCAAGGCAGCGACGCAGGAGATGCTGAACCGCATCCGCACCGTGATGGAGCGCCGGCTGCACGAGCTGCCGTGGATGAGCGAGGCGACCAAGCAGCAGGCGCTCGCCAAGCTCCACGGCATGCGCGACAAGATCGGCTATCCGGAGCACTGGCGGGACTACTCGGCGCTGGAGGTCAAGCGGGACGACTTCGCGGGCAACGTGAGCCGCTCCCTGACCTTCGAGCTCCACCGGCAGTTGGCCAAGATCGGCAAGCCGATCGACCGCGGCGAGTGGGGAATGACCCCGCCGACGGTGAACGCCTACTACGACACGTTCATGAACGACATCAACTTCCCGGCGGGCGTGCTGCTGCCGCCGCTCTACGATCCGAAGCTGGACGCGGCGCCGAGCTACGGCGACACCGGCGGCACGATCGGCCATGAGCTGACCCACGGCTTCGACGACGAAGGCCGCCAGTTCGACGCCCAGGGGAACCTGAAGGACTGGTGGACGGCGCAGGACGACGTGGAGTTCCGCAAGCGCGTGCAGTGCGTGGCCGACCAGTACGCCCAGTACACGGTGGTGGACGACATCAAGATCAACAGCAAGCTGACCCTGGGCGAAGACGTCGCCGACCTCGGCGGCCTGATCCTCGCCTATTACGCCTGGAAGGACGCGACCCACGGCCAGACGCTGGAGCCGCGCGATAGTCTGACGCCGGATCAGCGCTTCTTCGTCGGCTTCGCGCAGTGGGCCTGCGGCGAGGACCGGCCGGAAGCCCGGCGGCTGATGGCGCGGGTGAACCCCCACTCGCCGCACGAAGCGCGCGTCAACGGCGTGGTGGTGAACATGCCTGAGTTCGCCGCCGCCTTCTCGTGTAAACCGGGCCAGCCGATGGTCAAGGAGCCGGAAAAGGTCTGCCGCATCTGGTAAGCGTTTCTCGCCATCTCGATTCGATCGATCCGCGACAGGCGTGCCGGGAGCACCAGTTCTCGGTTATAGTCTGTCGCGGAGATGCGGGATAAAACACCTCACCGGGAGATCCCTCTCCCGGAAGACACCGCTTCGGAGACCGCGGAAATCCGCGGCTGGGAAGGGCTTGCGGAATGGACCGGCGGGCTGCCGCCGGAAGACGTCGAGCCACTCGCCGCGGTCCGTGACCTGGAGCCTGTCTATCCCCTCCTCCATGCCTTGACCGGCCGCTCGCCGCGCGATTTCTTCGCTCGCGCGGCGGTCGTCGAAGCCCTGGTCGAAAGCGCGCGGCCGGCGTTTTCGGGCGCCGACTTCGACGAAATCCTCTACTGGCTGATCGAGCCGGCGCGGGCCGCGGTGGTGCGGGCGCTGAGCCAGAGCGGCTGGCTGGAGTGGGACCGCGGCGTTTCCGGCTACGTCCTCACCGACTCCGGACGCTGGGCGCACGACGTGCTGTCGTTCCTGCACCGGCGGCTTCGGGAGAGTGAGCTGCTGCCCACCGTGGCCGGCGTGCGCTACGCGCTCGACATCGGTCTCGATCCGCTGCGGCATCTGCAATCCATGCGCTCGCGGCTGGTGGCGCTCCGCGAGGAGATCGACGCGGCGATGGCCTCGCATTCCGAGGTGGTGTTACGGCGGACGGCGGACAAGCTGGGGGAGGCGATGGCGCTCTCCGGCCGCATCCGCGCCGTGCTCGACGCGGTGCGCCTCGATCAGGTCGCCGCCCGCCGCGTGGCGCGCGAGATCCACGACCTGCTGTCGCGCCTGCACGGCGCCGGCGCCGAGCTCCACGCCGCGATCACCGAGGTCGGCAAGCAGTACCTGCGTCTCACCGCCGGCCTGACCGTCGAGCAGATCGTCCGCGCGCTGATGGACAAGACGCTCGACGATCTCGCCGCGGTCGGCCGCGCGGCGCTCCAGCCGGTCCTCGCGCCGCCGCCGCTCCTCACCACCGAGGCGGTCGCGCACGCCGCGGAGATCCAGGCGTTGCGCGACCGGCCCACGCCGCCGCCGGTGGTCTGGGACGAGCCGGACGAGGCGCCGCGCGCGACCGACGTGCTGGCGGCGCCGTCGGAGGTGGAACGCCTGCTCGCGGATCTGGCGCGGATCACGGCGCCGACGCCGCTCGCCGATGTGATTCCCGCCGAGGAGGCCGGCGAGTCGTTTCTGCGCGCCAGCCTGCTGTCGCTCGTCGGCGCGCAATGGGCCGGCGAAGGGATCGCCGGCCGCCTCGGCGCTCTCGCGCTGGAGGTCGATGTGGAGGGCGACGGCTGGCCGGAGACTTTGCCGGCGACCGGTTCCTTGACCCGTCTCACCCCCGGAGCCGTCCGGTCGCTTTCCGGCGCCCGATCCTGAGCGAATGGACTCCTGAGCGCATGGACGAGGCCACCCGCATCTGCGCTCGCCTGCTGCGTGAAGGGAGCGTGCCGCGCGGCGCGCTGCCCGACCTCGACTTTCCCGAGGTGCGCCACGAGGTCGAGCGGCGGCTCCAGGGGGTGGGGCTGGTGCTGGCGACCAGCGTCTACTCGGAGCACGTGGGCATCCGCCTCGCGCCCGAGGTGACAGCGGACACGGCGTTCGACGCCGCCTCGAACCTCGGCCTGCGCTCCGACGCCTGCGCGCTCCTGGTCATCCTCTGGGCCCGCCTCGTGCTCCAGAAACGGACCGCGGCGGAGACGCGCGAGGTGCCCGGCCAGAGCGCACTCTTCGCGAGCGGGCAGGCCGCGGTGGCGCGCGAGTTCCGGCCGCGGGTGCGTCTGGAGGCGCTGGTGCGCGAGTTCCGGCCGGTGCTCGGCGGGCGCAGCCGCATCCAGAGCCTGGTCACCCAGCTCCGGCGTCTCGGCTTCCTCGCCGGGCACGGCGAGCAGGTCGAGGCCGGCCCGCTCCTCGAGCTGGCGATCGACGGCGAGCGGATGGTGGCGTTCCTCCGCCGCGAGGTGCTGGCGAAGCTGCTGGCCGAGCGCGAGAAGCCGGCAGAGCAAGACGCTGGGGAAGGGCACAGCCGGACCGCGGACGACGGAGACGGCGACCGGGTGGTCGACGCTCTCACCCGGCTCGGCGGCTCGGCGGCAATGGGCGATCTCGCCCGGCTGACCGCGGCGCCCGCCTCGCGCCTCCGCCGCATCCTCCGTGACCTGGAGGCCGCCGGCAAGGTGCACCGCACCGGTGAACGGTCGAGCGCCCGCTATCACCTCGCCGGAGGGGAGACCCGTTCCTGATGTTCCGGCTCCTCGAGCTCTCCCTCCACGGCTGGGACGTCTGGCCGCCGGTGCGCATCCCGCTCGGCCGTGACGTCGTCCTTCTCACCGGCCCGAACGGCTCGGGGAAGACGACCCTGCTCGACGCCATCCGCCAGCTCCTGAACGCGCCGCGCCTCTCCTCGCGGCGGCGGCTGCAGAACTACCTGCGGCGGCCGGACGCGCCGGCGCTGATCCGCGCCGTGGTCTCCAACGACGGCGCCGGAACCGGAGGCGCGGGCGCGCCGTTCCGGCGGGAGCGGATCACCACACCGGAGGCGACCCTGGCCTGCGCTCTCGTGCCGGCGGGCGGCGGCACGCCGGAGAAGCGCTTCGCCGTGCTGCCCGGCCGGCCGCCGATGGAGGACCTCCGTCGCCTGCTCCTCGAATCGCGCGACTGGTACGGCCCGGAGCGCTACCAAAGGGTGCTCGAAGGCGCCGGCGTGACGCGCAGCCTGATGAGCGTCCTCGCCATCGAGCAGGGGCGGACGAACGCCCTGTTCGAGCTGCGCCCGCGCGAGCTCTACCGGCGTGTGCTGGAGATGCTGGGCGATCACGCCGTCCTGGAGCGCTACACGGAAGCGCGCCGCCGCTTCGGCGAGAGTGAGATGGAGGTGGTGCGCCAGACCTCGGCCGTGCAGGCGTTGGAGCTGGATCTGCGCCAGGTGGAACGGCTCGTGGCGCGCCTCGACGACTGGGAGCATCAGCACGCGCGAGTCGCAGAGCTGGAAGCCCGGCTGCCCGCCGCCGAGCTCCAGATCCACCTGCGCCGCCGCGCCGAGGCGAGCGCCAAGCTCCCCGAGCTGCGCACCAAAGTCCGGCGCGGCGACGCCGAGCTGGCCGCGCTGGACTCCGAGGCGGCGAGCGCCGCGGAGCGCGAGGCCCAGGCGGACACAGCGCTCGAAGCCGCACGGCTCGGCGAGCTGGCGGCGCGCTCCGCCTGGGAGGCCGCCCACGGCCGGCACGTGCGAGCCGCCGACCGGCGCGCCGGCCTGGAAGACCGGGCACGGCAGGCGGCCGAGCTGCCACCTGGCGATCTCGATCGGCTCACCGCCGCTGCGGAGGCCGCCGCCCGCACGCTCTTCGCCGCCGAGACCGCAACCGCCGGCGCTGTTGAGGCCGAGACCGAGGCGCGGAGCCGGCGCGACCGGCTGCGCGCCGGCCTGCCGGTCCATCCCGAAACGGTGACCCGCACCCTGGCGGATCTCGAAGCGAAGGGGATCGAATCCACGTTCGCCGCCGCCTTCGTGGACGTTGCGGATCCGGCCTACGGAGAAGCCGCCGAAGCCGCCCTGGGAGATGCGCGCTGGGCGCTCCTGGTATCTGGGGATGCCGCGCCGGCGACTCTGGAAACGGCGCGGCGCCATCGGTTTCCAGGGCCGGTCTACGCCGGAGAGCGGATTTCGGAGCCGGAGCCGGCGGGAGCGCTTCTCCTGGCAGCCGGCGCGCCGGTCTGGCTGCGGCACTGGCCGGAGACGGTGGCGTTGCGCGGCGACGGCTCCTGGCAGGACGAGCGCGGCACCTGGGTGGCGCCGCCACGCGAGCGGGTGCTCGGCCAGGCTGGCCGCGAGGCCGCGCTGACTGCCGCCGAAACGACTTTGGAGGAGGCGGTCCGCACTCGGGCCAGCGTCCGGGCAGCCGCCGAAGCCGCCGCTCTGCATCGCACCGCGGCCGACACAGCCCTCGCCACCGAGCGAAGGCGCCGGGACCTGTTGCGGGAGGCCGAGGCTCTGCCGGCGGCGCGCGAGGAAGCGGAAGCCGCAGCGGGCGAGTTGGCCACCGCCGACTCGGCACGCGATGCCGCCGCCGACGCCCGGGAGGACGCCCACCGCGCGCAGCAGGAGGCGCTCCGCCTGCGCCTCGCCGCCGCCGTTCGGGTCGAGCAGCAGGCTGCGCGCCTGCGCGGCGAGCGGGAGGCCCTGGAACGCACCGAGGCGGACCTCACGATCGCTGAAGATCGCGCCCGCGAGCTGGCGGACCGGGTCAGCGCCGATCTGTACCTCCGCGCTGAAGCCGGTGAGCTGGACGGACCGGACACCGTGGCCGCCGATCTCGACCGGGCGCGCCAATCTCTGGCCGGCCTCGGCGATCCGCCGCCGCGGGAGGTGCGCGAGGAGGCTCTCCACCTGCGGGCCAACATCGAAGAAGCCGAAAGGCATCTGGCGGCGCGGCGCCGCGAAGCCGGCGACGCCCGGAAAGAGCTGACCGAATGCCGCGTCCGCTACCTGGAGATCGTCAGCGGAGCCCTCCACGACTACCGGCGGCGCGCCGCCGACTTGGCCGGCGGCGCCGAGGTGACGGTCGAGATGGAGCTGCCGCGCCTGGTGGACGACGACCGCGTGCTCGACGAGGCCACCATCGAAGTCCGCTTCGGCTTCGACGGCAAGGCGCCGCTGCCGCTCGGCGACCCGTCGTTCAGCGGCGGCCAGCAGGTGATCGCCGGCCTGATCCTCCTGATGGCGATGGCCGAGACCGACGGCCGCGGCTTCTTCATCCTCGACGAGCCGTTCGCCCATCTATCACTCGATCGCGTCGACCAGGTCGGCCGCTTCCTGCGCGCCGCCCGCGCGCAGTTCATCCTGACCGCGCCCACCACCCTGGACCGTGCCCAGCTCGACCCGGCCTCCCTGGTCATCGTCCTGCAGAAAAAACGCCCCGGCGAACCGCACGCGCCGGTGCCGATCGTCGCGGAGGCATGAGGAATGAACGCCTGTGCCATGAATCTCCCTGGTTTTTGTAGGGGCGGTCCATGGGATGCCGCCAGGCACCCCATGTGGCCGCCCTGGGTGGGCGGACGCTTGGCCAAGGGACTGCTCTCCGAATGCCGGGAGGCAACTCTTGCAGGGCGGCCACGCGGGGTGCCTGACGGCATCCCGCGGACCGCCCCTACGAAAACAGCGGCGGCCGTTAAGTTAACTCTTATGGGGCAAGCCCCTCCCCTACTTTGGGTTTTCGCTTTTGGGATCGCAGGAGATGATTGATGATATCTGATCCAATCCCTTCTCACATCTGTTTTTACTCCGAACGTCTGAGCTGGAGCGCCTGGGAGCGCTCCGGCGATCTCGCGGAACGGCTGGCGCGGCGGGTGCCGATCTGCACGGAGTGCGGACGCGAACGGCCTTCGATCCGGCCTCGTCCACCGGTCCGCCGGGAGGTGCGGGCGGAGGTGGCGGCGGCTCCGCCGCTGGCCGACGAAGCCGGGCGGACGGTGGCAACGCTGCTCGCGCGCCGGAGCGGGACCGACGGCATGCGGGAGGTCGGCGCGATCGGCCTGCTCACCTCGCTCGCGCATCGCGGCATTCCGGCCAGCCTGGCCGAGGAGTGGATCGATCATTTCGTCTCCGCCGGCTGGATCACCGGCCGCTGGCTGGTCGGCCGCGGCGGCAACCGCCTCGAAAGCGTCTCCGTGCAAAACCGCGACGCCCTTCGCGAGCTCGCGCAGCCGGGGATCGAGGCGCGGCGGCGCGTTGCCTTGGAGACCGCGCGCGAGCAGACGGCCGCGCTCGTCCACCCCAAGGCACGGGAGATCGCCGCTCTGCTGACCGGCGAGGAGGCCGACACGCTGGCGCCCAACGTCGTGGCCGCGCTCGCCGCCGTCGCCCTTCACGTCGAAGCGGACGAGCCGCTGGCCGAGCGCGTGTTCGCCACCCGCTTCCTGGGCGACTCCAAGGCCCTCGCCGCGGTGCGCGGGCGGCTCGAACGGCTCGCCGGTCCGCTGGCGGAGCTTGGCATCCGCGAAGGCGCCGGAGTCACCCTGCTCGGCGGACGCGGCGCTCTCCATCTGTCCGGCACGGCCATCGATCTCGAACGGCTGTCGCCGTTCGCCGGCTTCTCCCGCGAGACGCTGGAGCAGGCGGACGCGATCCGTTTTCCGCCGGACGGCCTTCTCGTCGTCGAGAACCTGGCCGCCTTCGAAGCCTGCTGCCGCGGCGAGGTGCCGGGCGCCGGCGATCCGTTCGTCGTCTGGTCGGCCGGCTATCCGGGCCGCGCGGTGCGGCGGATCGTGACGGCGGCCGGAGCCGCGGGCGCCCAGGTACGGGTGTGGGCGGATCTGGATCTCGACGGCGTGCGCATCGCGCGGCTGATCGCGTCCTGGGCGAAAATCCTGCCCTGGCGGATGGGCCGCGGCGATCTCCTCGCGGCTCCCGTCTCGCGCCCGCTGGCGCTGCGCGCGGTCGCGGCCATCCAGCGCGATCTGGAGGAGCGGCCGGCGGCGCTTCTCGCCGACACCCTGCGCGCGATTCTGGAAACCCGGATCTGGGTCGAGCAGGAGGCGTTTCTCGCCCAGCCGGAGCCGGGATCCGCCGCGGATCTGTGACGGTGTGGAGAGAGCGCGCCGCTCCGCGATTCCCCGTGCTACCATCGGGAAGCGACGGGTGGGTGGGGGCGAGAAAGCACACTTCGAAAAACCATGGACGACGGACAAAGTAGCACCATGAATCGGCAGCCTTCGGCGCGGTCCGCCGCGCGGGGGCCCGGCATCCGCGCCTGACCCGGCGGCCCGCTGGCCGCCGTCCAGCCGCCTCCCGGTCCCCCACAACAACGAGGGCACCGGGGAGGCAGGCGATGCTCTTCCTGACATCTCTCGTCGACCGGCCCGTCCAGGGCCAGGCCGGAGAGGCGATCGGCAAGCTCGATGATCTGATCGTCCGCATCGGCGATCCCTATCCGCCCATCACCGGTCTGGTGGTGAAGGACGGCCGGCGGCGTTTTTTCGTTCCCGCGGGCCATCTGGCCGCCCTCAACGGCGCCGCGCTGCTGGCGTCCTCCATCGTCGATCTAGCGCCCTTCACCCGCCGCGACGGTGAGGTCCTGCTGCGCCGCGACGTGCTCGACCACCAGCTCATCGACATCACCGGCCGGCGAATCGTACGCGTCAACGACGTCCAGCTCACCCGCGTCGAAGGGACCTACCGCGTGGTCGGCGTCGACGTCAGCCCGCAAGCCCTCCTCCGCCGGCTCGGGCCGCGCGCGTTCGCCAACCGCATCGTCGGCCGCCAGATCATCGACTGGTCCGACGTGCAGTACCTCGCCAGCACCGCTCCCGTGCAGCTCAAGGTCTCCTACGACCGCCTGGCCGACCTCCACCCGGTGGACCTGGCGCGCATCGTCGACGCCCTCTCCTACCGCGAGAGCGCTGAGATCGTCGCCGCCCTCGACGAGGAGACCGCCGCCGAGACCCTGGAAGAGGTCAGCGACGAGCGCGTCGCCGACCTCCTTGAAGGCATGGATCAGGAGCGCGCCGCGGACATTCTCGAAGAGATGACCCCGGCCGCCGCGGCCGACGCCCTGGAGGACCTGGAGGACGAGGTCGCCGAGCAGCTCCTGGCGCGCATGGAGCCGGAGGAGGCCGCCGACGTCCAGGCCCTGATGGCCTATGACGAGGACAGCGCCGGCCGTCTGATGACCACCGAGCTCGTCCGTGTCGCCGAGAACGCCACCGTCGGCGACGCCCTCGCCATCGTGCGCGGATTGGAGGAGGTGCCCGATCCGCTCCTCGCCGTCTACGTCGTCGCGATCGACGATCCGGATCTGCTGCGCGGCATCGTCCGCCTGCGCACGCTCATCCTGGCGAACCCACAGACGCCGGTCCTGGAGGTGATGGACGACGACGTGCCGACGGTCGGACCGGAGGACCGTGCCGAGGACGCCGCGCGCGTGCTCGCCGAGTACAACCTCCTTGCCGTGCCGGTGCTCGGCCCCGACGGCCATCTTCTGGGCATCGTCACCGTGGACGACGCTCTCGCCGTACTGCTGCCGGAGATCTGGCAGCGGCGTGGCGCACGGGCGGGCTTTGCATGAAGGGGAGGCGCCTCCGCCGCTTTGCGCCGTATCTGCTCGCCATGGGCCCCGGGCTCCTCGCCGCGAGCGCCGGCAATGACGCGGGCGGCATCGCCACCTACGCCTCGACCGGCGCCTCCTACGGCTACCGCCTGCTCTGGGCCAACACCGTGGTGACGATCTTTCTCTTCGTGGTGCAGGAGATGAGCGCCCGCATGGGCTCCGTGACCGGCAAGGGCTTCTCCGACCTGGTGCGCGAAAACTTCTCGCTGCGCATCACCGCTCTGATCCTGTTGACCCTGTTCATCGCCAACGCCGGCATCGTCGTCTCCGAGTTCATCGGCATCGCGGCGGCGGCGGAGCTGTTCGGGGTGAGCCGGTATTTCGCCGTGCCGGCCGCTGCGGCGCTGGTGTGGCTTCTGGTGACCCGCGGCTCGTATGCCCGGGTGGAGAAGGTCTTTCTCTGCCTGACCCTCTGCTTCCTCTCCTACATCGTCGCCGCGTTCCTCGCCAAGCCCAACTGGAGCACGGTCCTGGTGAGCTCCGTGGTCCCGTCTTTCGAGAAGGACCCCGCATTCCTCGGCATGCTGATCGCGCTGATCGGCACCACGATCTCGCCGTACATGCAGCTCTACATCCAGTCGTCGGTGGTGGAGAAGGGGATCACGCCGGACGACTGGCGCTACACGCGTTTCGACGTCCTCTTCGGCACCGTCATCTCCGGGATTGTCGCCGCATTCATCATCATCGCCACCGCGGCCACGCTGCACGTGCACGGCATCAAAGTGGAGACCGCGGCCGACGCGGCGCAGGCGCTGGAGCCGATCGCCGGGCACTATTCGCGGGCGCTCTTCGCCCTCGGCCTGCTCGGCGCCTCATTGCTCGCCGCCGGCGTGCTCCCGCTGTCGACCACCTACATGATGAGCGAAGGATTGGGCATCGAGCGCGGCGTCTCCCGGAGCTGGTCGGAAGCGCCGGTCTTCATGGGGCTGTTCACCGGACTTGTCGTCCTCGGCGCGGCGCTGGCTCTGATCCCCGGCCTGCCGCTGATCCGGGTGCTGGTCGGCGTCTACGTGCTCAACGGCCTCCTGCTGCCGATCGAGCTGTTCGCCATCCTCCGTCTGATCAACAACCGGGAGCTGATGGGTGAGCACGTCAACCGTCCGCTCTACAACGTCCTGGCCTGGGGGATCGCCGTCATCGTCAGCCTGCTGTCGCTGTCGCTGATTGTGCAGGCCCTGCTCGGATGGCTTGGGGTCATCAAAGCATGAAGAGCCGCTTCCGCAAGGCGCGGCCTTATTTCATGGCGCTCGGCCCCGGCCTGCTGGCGGCGAGCGCCGGTAACGACGCGGGCGGCATCGCCACGTACTCCTCGGCCGGCGCGACCTACGGCTATGGGCTCCTGTGGGCCATAGTGCTGGTCACCCTGTTCGTCGGCGTGGTGCAGGAGATGAGCGCGCGCATGGGCGCCGTCACCGGCAAGGGGTTCTCCGACCTGGTGCGCGAGAGCTTTTCGCTTCGCACCACGGCGCTGATCCTGCTCACCCTGTTCATCGCCAACGCCGGCATCATCGTCTCGGAGTTCATCGGCATCGCCGCGGCGGCGGAGCTGTTCGGCGTCAGCCGCTACGTCGCCGTGCCGATCGCCGCCGTGTTCGTCTGGCTGCTGGTGACCCGCGGCACGTACGCCCGCATCGAGAAGATCTTTCTCATGCTGACCCTCGCCTTCCTGGCCTACATCGGCGCCGCGTTCCTCTCCCATCCGGACTGGCACGCAGTGTTCAAAGAGACCGTCCTGCCGCATCCGCGGATGTTCGACGTCGGCTACCTCAACCTGCTGATCGCGCTCATCGGCACGACGATCTCGCCCTATATGCAGCTCTACGTCCAGGCGTCGGTGGTAGAAAAAGGGGTGACCCCCGAGGACTACCGCTACACGCGCTTCGACGTCATCATCGGCACCGTCTTCGCGGGAATCGTGGCGATGTTCATCATCATCGCTACCGCGGCCACCCTGCATCAGCACGGCATCTTCCAGGTGGACACGGCGGAGAAGGCGGCGCTTGCCCTGGAGCCGATCGCCGGCCCCTTCGCCAAGGCGCTCTTTGGCCTCGGCCTCCTCGGCGCCTCGCTGCTCGCCGCCGGAGTGCTGCCGCTCTCCACGACCTACGTGATGAGCGAAGCCTTCGGCTTCGAGCGCGGCGTCTCGCGCACCTGGGCGGAAGCGCCGATCTTCATGGGCCTCTTCACCGGCCTCGTCCTCCTCGGCGCCGTCCTCGCCCTGATTCCCGGCCTGCCGCTGATCAAAGTCCTGGTCGGCGTCTACGTCCTCAACGGCCTCCTCCTGCCCATCGAGCTGTTCGCCATGCTCCGCCTGGTCAACGACAAGGAGCTGATGGGCGAGCACGTCAACGGCCCGCTCTACAACGCCCTCGCCTGGAGCATCGCAGGCATCGTAAGCCTGCTGTCGCTGGCGCTGATCAGCGTGACGGTGCTGGGGTGGTTTGGGGTGGGGCCGGGGGGAGGTTGACCTACAACGGCTCACAGTCTGATTCGATCACATACCCGATTGCCTTGATGATCTCCCGCAAAGCGATCTCATCGAGCATGCCGACCGGACCAGTGCCCAGATCCAGTTGCCTCTTGTCGATGGACAGGATGTTCTCGCACTGAGCGACACAGTTGACCGTGAAGCCGAACTGGCCAGCCTGAAACGGAACACAGCTTGGAAGCTCACTGCGGATCGCGAACCGAGCGGACGTACAGACCACGACCAACACGTAGTGACCTCGGTTGAGGTGCTCCCGGGAAACGACAATGACAGGATGAGGACCGGCCTCCGGGAAGTCGGCGATGTAGACCTCACCGGGCTCCATCAAGATGTCTCGCCCGCCCGGCGTCCCGCATTCAACAGGCCGACCGCCCTGATCGCCCTCTGTCGCCTTTCGTCCTCAACGATCTCTCGAACGCTTTCATACTCGATCAGAGGGATCAGGACATACGCCTCGTTGGTGCGGGGATCGACGACCTGTGGGGGCTCGGCGTCGGTCGAATCAAGGGTGCGCTGCTGTTGCTCCGTCAAGCGAATGGGCATGACTGCATTATCCCTCAACAGGTCCTTTCTCGCGATGACTAGTTGGCTACCCGGCGCGATACCATGCGCCTGAACGCAGGACCTGACCCCGCCACGCCTTGAAACCCCCGCTCCCCATCGACGAAGCCCTCCCCGCTCTCCTGGCCGCGTTGCGCGACGGGAGCAACGCCGTCGTGATCGCTCCCACCGGCGCCGGGAAGACGACCCGGGTGCCGCCGGCTCTTCTCTCCGCGGAAATCGCAGGCGGCAAGATGATCATCATGCTGGAGCCGCGGCGGATCGCGGCGCGGGCGGCGGCTCGGCGGATGGCAGAGGAGGGCGGGTGGCGGCTCGGGGAGGAGGCCGGCTATCAGGTGCGGTTCGACTTCCGCGCCGGGTCGGCCACCCGGATTCTGGTGGTGACCGAGGGGATTCTGGTACAGCGCCTCCAGGCCGATCCGTTTCTGGAAGACGTCGGCGCCGTGATTTTCGACGAATTTCACGAGCGGAGCCTGCAGACCGATCTGTCGCTTGCGATGGCGCGGCGGGTACAGCGCGAGGTACGGCCGGATCTGCGGCTGGTGGCGATGTCGGCCACGCTCGATCCGGGACCGATCGCCGCGTATCTCGGCGACTGCCCGGTGATCGAGAGCCGCGGCCGGCTGTTTCCGGTCGCGGTCTCGTGGCTCGATCCGCGGCGGGACCGGGGCGAGCCGCCGCCTCTGCCCGGACTGGTGGCCGGCGCGGTGCGGCGGGCGCTCGGCGAGTCGCCGGGCGACGTTCTCGTCTTTCTGCCCGGTGTCGGCGAGATCCAGCGCTGCGCCGAGGCTCTCGAGCCGCTGGCCGGTGAGAAGGATCTCGCCGTCCTGCCGCTCTATGGCGATCTGCCCGCCGAGCAGCAGGACGCGGTGCTCCGTCCGCTCGACCGGCGCAAGGTGGTGCTCGCCACCAATGTGGCCGAGACGTCGGTGACCGTCGACGGCGTGACCGCGGTGGTGGACAGCGGGCTCGTGCGGCGGCTGCGTTTCGATGCGGCGAGCGGGCTCGACCGCCTGGAGATGGGCAAGGTGAGCCGCGCGTCGGCGGAGCAGCGGGCCGGCCGCGCGGGCCGCCAGGCGTCGGGGGTCTGCCTGCGGCTCTGGGGCGAATGGGAGCACGCGGCGCTGCCGGAGCGCGAGACGCCGGAGATCGCCCGCGTCGATCTCGCCGGTCCGGCGCTCCAGCTCCTCGCCTGGGGCGAGAACGATCTCGCCGCGTTCGGCTGGTTCGAGCCCCCCGATCCCGCCGCGCTCGCCGCAGCGACTGTTCTCTTGCGCCGCCTCGAAGCGCTCGGCGGCCAAGGCGTCTCGAGAATCGGCCGCGCCATGGCCCGGATGCCCGTCCATCCACGGTTGGCGCGCCTGCTGATCGAAGGGAACCGCCTCGGTTATCCCCGCGAAGCAGCCCTCGCCGCCGCGCTCCTCTCCGAACGCGATCCGTTTCCGCGCAGCCCGCGTTCGGAGCGGGGGAGCGGTCCGCGGCGCGCTTCGCGCTCCGACATCCTGGACCGGCTCGATGCTCTGGAAGCTTTCGAGAGCCCGCGCGGTGGACAACGCCGTGGCGATGCGGGTGCTCTTCATGCCGGCGCCGCGCGGTTCGTCCTCAAGGCGCGGGATCAGTTGGCGCGGACGATCGGTGATGCCGGCTTGACCGACAGGAAGCCCGGCGGCGATCGCGACGATCGGGACGATGCCCTCCTGCGCGCCCTGCTCGCCGCCTACCCTGACCGCGTCGCCCGGCGCCGCGAGCCGCGCAGTCCCCGAGCCTTGATGGTCGGAGGGCGCGGTGTCCGCCTCGCCGAGGAGAGCGCCGTTCTCGACGCCGAGCTGTTCCTCTGCCTCGATCTGGCGGGCGGCACGGCGTCCGAAGCGCTCGTCCGTCTCGCCTCCGAAGTCCTCCCCGAATGGCTGCCCGCCGAGCGGCTCCAGACGGCGGTCGAGCTGGCGTTCGATGAAGCCCGCGAGCGAGTGATCGCCTGGAAGCGGACGCGCTATGAGGATCTGGTGATCGGCGAGGCCGAGGTGCCGGCGACCGGCGAGGACGCCGAGCGCGTGCTCGCGGAAGCCGCAGCGGCCCGGCCAGACCGCGCCCTGGCGCTCGACGATCCCGCCGTCGCCGGTCTCCTCGCCCGTCTCCGTTGGCTCGCCGGGTGGATGCCGGAGCTCGATCTCCCCACCTTCGAAGCCGCCGATCTGGCGCGCCTGTGTCTGCATCTCGCCGCCGGCAAGCGATCGTTCGCCGAGATGCGCCGGGCATCGCTCCTGCCGCTTCTCGAAGGCGAGCTGACCTGGCAGCAACGTCAGGCTCTGGAGAGCGAAGCTCCCGAACGCCTGCCGGTGCCGAGCGGCAGTCAGGTGCGGATCGTCTACGAGCCCGGCCGGCCGCCCGTGCTCGCCGCGCGCATCCAGGAGATGTTCGGCCTCGCCGAGACGCCGCGCCTGGCCAGCGGACGCGCGCCAGTGCTCCTCCATCTGCTCGCTCCCAACGGCCGGCCACAACAGGTCACGCACGATCTGCACAGCTTCTGGGAGACCACCTATCTCCAAGTCCGCAAGGAGCTTCAGGGCCGCTACCCCCGGCACGCCTGGCCGCTCGATCCGTGGAACGCGCGTCCGGAACGGCGGCCGGGGCGGCGCAGCTAGGGCTACGGCTTCGCGAAGATCCGCCGGGCTGCAATCCCGGCGTCGTCGCCATCCCGGCCCATGCTCGTCCAGGCCACCAGGCCGTGGCCGTTCGGCGCCAGCGCCGTGGCGGTCCAGGCCTGGTCGCCGGCCGTCCAGGTGGCGAGCGCGGTTTCGGGACCAATCTTCGAGCCGTCCAGGGCGAACCGCTGGGCGAAGACTCCATCGCCGTCGCCGTCCTGGCCTCCGGCGCTGGTCCAGGCGACAAGGAAGCCGTTGGGAGCCACGGCGAGGGACGGAGCCGACTGGGCGTTCGCGGTCTCCGTGTTGACGTGGATGAAATCCCCGGTATTGATGCCGTCGGCGTCGAAGCGCTGCGCGAGGATCCCGGGTGCATTGACGACCCAGTTCTCGTCGTCGATCGAGTCGTCGGCCAGGGGGTCCTTCCAGGCGAGGATGGACGAGCCGTCGCCGGCAAGGGCTACGGCCGGGAAGCTCTGCTCGTCGCTCAGACCGTACGGACCGATGGTATGCAGGAGCTTGCCGTCCGGCCCATAGGTCATGGCATAGACGTACGTGCGTCCGTCGTCATGGGAGTCGCTTTCGTCATACCCCTCGACAGCGATGGCGAAGGCGCCGGAGGCATTCATCGCCAGCGAGGGCGCGTACTGGCTGTACCAACCGCCCGCGGCGACCCAGTCCGTCTCCAGGGGTTGGCCGCCGGCGCCGAACCGCCGGGCGAGGACGTCCGTCATGGGCCGGCCATTGGGCTCGAACTTTCCATCGTTCTCCGTCCAGGCCACCACGAACCGGCCGTCGGGCGCACAGGCCACGTCTGGCTCGATCTGCTCGAGGTGATAGCCGGTGCCGAGCCGGAACCGCGGCCCCAGCGCCTGACCGCCGGCGCTGAACCGCCGGCCGTACACCCGGAACGGCGCATGAAAAGAGGATTCGGCCTGCCAGACCACCACGAAGCTTCCGTCTGCGGCCATGGCCACGCGGGGGCTGCTCTGGAAGCCCGCCTCGGAGGTCGACACCCGGAGGTCGCCGGTCCGCGGCGTGCCGTCCGCTGCGAGCACGCGGGCCATCACGTTCGCGGGAAGGAAGTCGTTGATCCACACCACGACCGAGTGCCCGTCGGGCGCCACCGCCACGTCCGCCGCCGCCTGTCTCCCCGCCTTGCCGGCATTGACCACGAGCTCCGGGCCGCTCACGAGCTGCCCCTGAACGGGAGCCGCGAGACCGGCGCTGAAGCCGAGGAGCAGGAAGAGACCATGAATCATCTGTCGGTGCATGAGGCTCATCCTTATCGAGCGCCTGCTACGGCTGCGCGACGATCTGCCGGGCGGCAATCCCCGAGTCCTCACCGTCCCCTCCCTCGCTCTGCCAGACCGCCAGTCCGCGACCGTTCGGCGCCATCCCCACCACGGGCAGGTTCTGATCGCCGGCCGTCCAGGTGGCGAGCGCGGTTTCCGGACCGATCTTCGAACCGTCCAGGTTGAGCCGCTGGGCGAAAACCCCCTTGCCGTCGCCGTCCTGGCCGCCGGCGCTGGTCCAGACGACGACGAAGCCACCGGGAGCCCAGGCGATAGAAGGCTCGGACTGGACATCGGTAATTGTCGTGTTGACCTGGATCGGCTCTCCTGTCCGGGTGCCGGCGATATCGAAACGCTGCGCCAGAATCCCGGGCGCGTTGGCCCAGTAGTTGTCGTCGTTCGAGTCGTCGGCCTGGCTGTCTTTCCAGGCGAGAATCGAGGTGCCGTCGTCGGCGAGCGCCACCGCCGGGAAGCTCTGGTCCAGACTGAACACCCCATAGAGATAGATGGGATGCAGGAGCTTGCCGTCCGCTCCATAGGCGATGGCATAGACGTAGGTGCTGCCATCGTCGTGCGCGTCGCTTTCGTCATACCCCTCGACGGCGATGACGAAGGCTCCGGAGGTGTTGATCGCCAGCTTGGGCGAATACTGATTGTACCAGCCGCCCGAGGCGATCCATTCGGTACCCAGAGCATGGCCGTCGGCCGCGAACCGCCGCGCGAGGACGTCCGTCATCGGCTCGCCGTCGGGCTGGAACTTGCCGTCGTTCTCCGTCCAGGCCACCACGAACCGGCCATTGGGCGCGCAGGCCACGTCCGGCACGGATTGCTCCAGGTGATACCCGATGCCGAGCCGGAACCGCGGTCCCAGCGGCTGCCCGGCGGCGTTGAAGCGCCGGCCGTAGACCCGCGACGGCTCCGTCGCGGAGACACGGGCCTGCCAGACCACGACGAAATTTCCATTCGCGGCCATCGCCACGCGGGGGTGGTCCTGGAAGTCCGGCTCGGACGTCGACACCCGGAGGTCGCCGGTCCGCGGCGTGCCGTCCGCCGCGAGCACGCGGGCCATCACATTCGCGGGAAAGAACCCGTCCACCCACACCACGACGGAGTGCCCGTCGGGCGCCACCGCCACGTCCGGAATCCCCTGGTGCCCCGCCCTGCCGGCGTTGACCACGATCTCCGGACCGCGTACGAGCTGCGCCTGGACCGGCGACGCGAGACCGGCGCTGCCGCCGAGGAGAAGGAAAAGAACAGGAATCATCTGTCGGTTCATGTGGCTTTCCTCCTCTTAAGGTTGCAGGGAGACGCGGCGCGCCGCGATTCCGAAATCGTCGCCATCGCGGCGCATGCTCTGCCAGACCGCCACGCCGTGGCCGTCCGGCGCCGCCGCGACCGCGGGCAGGCTCTGGTTGCCGGTCGTCCAGGTGGCGAGCGCGGTTTCCGGACCGATCTTCTGGCCATTGCCGCCAAACCGCTGCGCGAAGACGCCGCGGCCGTCACCGTCCTGGCCGCCGGCGCTGGTCCAGACCACCACGAACCCGCCGTCCGGAGCTGCGGCGACCGCTGGCTCCGACTGCACGTCGATAACCGTCGAATTGACACTGAAAGGGAGCGAGAACGCTTCGCCCCGGTTGTCGATTCGCGAGGCGACGACTCCAGGCTGGTCCTGGTCGCGAACCTCCAATGTGCGGTCACCGTAGCTGTCCGCCCACACCAGAGTGAATCCGCCATCCGGTTGCATCGCCACAGCCGGCGTTCTCGGGTTCGAGCCGATGGATCTCCAGGCCCACGGCACATAGGCGAAATGCTGGATCGTGCCGTCCGCCGCATACATCGCGGCATAGACCTGGGTCCCGCCCTGGGCATCCTCCTCGGCCGCGATGACGAACGCGCCGGCGGCGTTCACCGAGACGGCCGGCGCGAGCTGGTACTGGTCGCCGCCGATCGCCGTCCACTCCAGCGCCAGCGGGTGCCCGTTGGCGCCGAACCGCCGGGCGAGGACGTCGCTGGTGTGCGCGCCCTGCGGATCGAGCCGGCCGTCGTCCTCAGTCCACGCCACAACGAACCGGCCGTCCGCCCCGCGCGCCACCACCGGCTCGGTCTGCGCGAGACCATAGCCGGCGCCCAGCCGGAAGCGCTCCGCCAGGGCCGCACCGTTCCTGGCGAACAGCCGGCCGTAGACGTGCGGGATGTCCTGCGGCGCGCCCGACACGCGGGCGCTCCACACCACCACGAAGGCGCCGGCCGGATTCATCGCCACCCGCGGGTGGTCCTGGAAGCCGGGCTCCCGGGTGGAGACCCGGATGTCGCCGGTTTGCGGCGTGCCGTCCGCGGCGAAGATGCGGGCCATGACGTTCGCCGCCGTGCCCCGCACGCCGCCGTCCACCCACACCACCACGAAGTGGCCGTCCGCCGCCACCGCGACACCGGGCGCACCCTGCGGGCCGGCCGACTTGACGTTGATCTGGAATTCAGGACCGGAGAGCAGGCCTGCGACACCCGGAGCCGGGAGGCTCAGGGCCAGACTGAAAGCCAAGAAGAGAGAGGACATCCTGTGATCCATACCGAACCTCCAAGAAGCCGAAAGACTTCACGCTGACTAGTATTACGCAAGATCCACACCCAACCGCCCAATCTGCTGCTCCACCTCGAGCGTGAAGCCCACCGCGGCAACGGTCCGGCGGAAGCTTTCGATCTCCCGCAGCGTCAGCACGCGGCCGGCGCGCGCGGCCAGCCAGCGCTCCAGCACCTGGTAGCCGCCGATGCGGTGCTCCCAGGCCGCGGGCTCGATCCCTTCGAAACAGAGGCCTTCTTCGTTGATCACGACCCGCCCCTCCGCCGGCTCCCAGCGCGGCCGGCGGCCCACGGTGGCCGATCCGTCGCCGATGCAACGCACCCGCGGCTCGCGCAGCCGTTCCGACCGCAACAGATGGAGATCGACCAGCTTCGCTCCCAGGGTGCCGAGACGGGCGAACAGGCCCGCATCCGGCGGAAAGGGGATGCGCGGAAAGTCGGCACGCAGGAAGGAGGCGTATTTCGTTCGATAGTGCGGGCTGTGCAGCACGGCGTAGACATAGAAGAAGATCGCCTCGGCGGATGGCTCCGCGCCGTAGGACTCGGCGAGCGACCGCAGCAGACGCTTCGACACATTGGCTTCCGCGAAGAGATAGCCCGCCAGGCGCAGCGGGAAGACCGAGTTGATGTCGTAGGCGCTCACCGCCTTGTGGGCGATCATGCAGTCGGTCACGAACGCCGCCGGCCGCTCTCGCGCCTGCCGCGGCACGACCAGGCCCAGATTGGGGATCTCGCCCAGGAACGGCTCCATGCCCTTCCGCCGCGGCCGGTCCACCAGGGCCTCCGCATACAGGATCACCCGGCGGTCGAACGGCCGGTAGAGGATCTCCCGGACCTCGTTCCGCCATGCGCCGTCCGCGATCAGCCGCCGCACCCGCTCCACCCGCGCCGGGTCCAGACGCCACGGCGCGCCGTCTTCGTCCTTGCCGGACCGCAGACCCTTGCGCAGCTTTTCGATCCGCTCCTCCAGATCCGCCGGGTCGAAACCGATCGCCACCTCGTCGCGCGCCGTGAGCACACCCACGGAACGCAGCGGAAAGATCTCCGGCAGCGGCGTGCCGCGGGCATACTCCTCGGCCAGGCGATCGTCATCTTCTGATCTGGCCACCGACTTGAACAGATAGCCGGGCCGCCGCGGACGCGTCTCGGTCCAGCCCGCGAGATCGATCCCACCGCTCAGCCATCGCTCTTTCCGTTCGGCGTTGCCGAGCAGGTCGCAGGAGAGCACCCGCTTCGCCAGCCCCGGCTTCTTCACCAGGATGGCGATCGCGACGCCCTGCGCCACGCCGTCGAAAACGTTGTCGTCCGGATCGCCGTTCGCGCACTGCTCGCGCTTCCGCTTGTTGCCGTGGAGATCGAGGACATAGATCTCGTCGAACGTCTCCAGCAACGACCGCCGCATGCCGCGAAACGTCGGGCTGTCGAGATAGCCGTGCGGCGTGACGAGGCAGAGGATGCCTTCGCCGTTCTCTTCGATCTTGCTCTGCCCGAAGCGGAAGAACTTCACATAGTCGTCCTTCAGCCACTTCGGATTGCGCTCGCCCAGACGTTCGCCGTCCACCTGTCCGTAGGTCGCCTCCAGGAGATCGTCGATGTCCGGCGAGGCGTTCTCCGAGTGCCCGGACCACGGAGGATTTCCGATCACGACCGAGATCCGGGTCTCCTTCTTGATCCGCAACGCCTCATGCGACTCCTGGGCGAGAGCCGCCATGAACGGAAACGAAGACTGCGCCAGGTCGTCCCTCTCCAGCGCGTTCGTCAGGTAGAGGCGCACCCGCTGCTCGTCGCCGAGCGGCAGGCCGCAGGCCTCGAAAAAGAGCCGCGCCTTCCAGTGACCGATCGCATACGGCGCCATCAGTACCTCGAAGGCGTGGAAGTGCGGCAGCAGATGATCGCGTACCAGCGCGGAGAGGCCGCCGGAGCCGTGCGCCTCTTTGTAGGCGTCGAGCGCCACGCCGAACGCCTCGGTGAGAAAGGTCAGCGTGCCGGCCGCCGGATCGAGCAGCACCACACTCGGATCAGCCAGCCCGTCCGGCAGCCCGAAGCGCGAGCGCAGCAGCGCATGGACCTGGCGGACCATGAACGAGACGACCGCCCGCGGCGTGTAATAGACGCCGCGCCGCTTGCGGAGCCCCTTGTCGTAGGCCGCGAGGAAGGTCTCGTAGAAGTGCTGGATCGGATCCTTGCGGTGGATATCGAAGTGCAGCTCGAAGACCCTGCGCACCGGCGTCGCGGCGAGGAGGTCGAGCAGATCGGCGACGATCCACCCGATCGCCGGTGGCGGCGAGCCGATCGAGAGAACCTCGAACACCTCGCGCAGAATGCCGCTGCCGCGCGGAATATTGGGAGCCACGGGAGCCACCGCCGCGAGGGTGAGCTCCGCGGGCTCGCGCAGCCGCGCGGCGAGGAGGCCGTAGGCGATCGTCTGCGCGTAGAGGTCGGCGAACTCCGCCTCCGGCAGATCGGCGAGAAGATAGGCGCGGAACGCCAAAAGCAGGCCGCCGATCCGCGACAGCTCGCCGCGCTCCTGCTCGTCGCGGAGGAGACCGAGCACGCACGCCGAGAGAATGCGAGCCCGCGCCGCCAGCGCCTGGGCGATCCAGCCCGCGCGGGCCGGTGTCGCGGCACCGCCAAAGGAGAAGAACCGGTCCAGCACCACGCAGAGCGCCGGCCAGGCGTCCGCGGCGATCGCCACCCGCGTCTCCGCTGCGCCGTCGCGGAAAAGCAGAATTTCCCGAAAATCCGTCAACAGGAGATTCGGGAACGTCTGCCGGTAGCGCACGAGTTGCTCGGTCTCCGCCGCCCTGGCGAGATCCGTCCCCGGCACCTTGGCCTCCACATATCCGGCCACCCGGCCGCCGCTCCACACCTGGAAGTCGAGCAGGCAATCCGCCGTCTTGCGCGGGATCTGGGTCACATCCACCCGCCGTCCCATCACCCCTCCACAGCGCCGCAGAAGATCCGCGAAGCACGGGTAGAAGCTCTCCTCACGGGCGTCCCCCTTCGCGCCCCGCTCCGCGACACACGCCAGGTAGGCGCGCAAGATCTCGTCTCCGTTTGGCATATCCACAGGGAACAAAGAATACCCTGAAACGGATACGAAGTGAGGAGTCGATGATCTCTTTGCCGGGAATATTTTCTGTGTGCCCCTGGGCGGGCCAGCTCAACGCCGCCGCCGCGTAATTTCACCGAGCCGGGCCCCGAGCTGGGGGAATGGTGCCCCGAGTTGGGGGAGGTTCGCCCCGAACCGGGGGAGCACCGTACCGACCCGGGGCAGCTCTCCCCCAACTCGGGGCGGCTCCCGCCCAACCCGGAGCGATTCGTCCCCAGCTCCGGGCGACTCCCGCCCAACTCGGGGCGGCCTTCCCCCAGCTCAGGGCGGCTCCCGCCCAGCTAGGGACAGGCTTGCCCCCCTTCGATCCTCAACTCGCTCATCTGCGTCCTTAGCCTCTCTTTCCTGCTGTACGCCTCAACACCGCGAAAGATCCTCATGATTATGCCCTTGACAGACGCGCAAAGCCAGTCTATCGTTTCTCTGCTGGCAAGGAACCCGAAGAAACAACGCCGACCTGAATACCAAAAGCGGCGCATCTCGACCCAATCAAGGATCGGCAGACGGAATGATGCCGTATTGTAGGAATCCGCAGGATCACTCTTTTCGGGGCCGATGACGGCACCGAATTCATGAAGGGAGAAGCGCAATGAAGAACGTCAGACAGCAGCTCAAGGCAGAACGTGTCCAGGAGCCGGAGGTCACGATTGCGGCCCTGCCGGCTCCAACTCCGGCTCTCAAGGCAGAGCGGGTGCAGTTCGTCGTCACCGTACGCAACCTGCCCGTCGACGGCCGGACCGTCAAGCTCACCGGCCGGGCCTCCGGCCTCGCCATCACGATCAGCTAATCCAGAACAAGAACCAAGGAGAAACGACCATGTCCAAGACATCCTTCGCCGACCTCGTCACCGATTGGGAGCAGCTCCTGATCAAAATCGCCGCCAACGCGACCGACCTGAGCTTTCTGGACGATTCGCACACCTCCCTGACGACGCTCCTCCAGGGCGCCAAGGATGCGAGTGCGCGCCAGTCCACCTTCAAGTCGCAGTTCCAGCAGGCGACCCGCGACCTGGAAGACAACCTCAACAAGGGGCGCGACGTCGCCACCCGCCTGCGCAACGGCATCCGCACCCGCTACGGCCTCAAGGCCGAGAAGCTGGCCGACTTCAACCTCCGTCCCCGCCGCGGCCCGAAGGCCAAGAAGAAGAGCCCCGACCCGGTCCCCGTACCGCCGGTCACCGCCAAGGAGTAAACCCAGAGCAACCCCCGGGGGCGTCATCTCGGCGCCCCCTTCTTTCCACCCAATCGGTCCCCAAAGAAAGGACCCAGAGATGTCCAGATCCCAGAAGAGCCATCTGGAAGAGATGGAAACCCTCCTCGCCGGCCTCCGCGAGCTCGCGACCCACCCCGTCCGCCCGGTGCCGGTCTTCACCCTCCTGGAGAACGCCCTCGACGACGCCTGTGAGGCCCAGGAAGCCCGCGAGATCTTCCGCACCGCCACCCGGGAAGCGAGACAGGAGCTCACGCAAGCCCTCGCCCGCGGCCACGACGCCGCGGTCCGCGCCCGCATCTACCTGAAGGCCTACTACGGCCCCTACAACGCCGAGCTCACCCGCTTCGGCATCCAACCCATCCGCCGCGGCACGGCCAAGAGAGCCCCCGCCGCCGCCGCGGAAGGCAAAGCCCGCAAGGCATAGGACGTAACAGCAGCGCGGAGTACGCAGCACGGGAGGGAGGGTGTGCGTTCATTGACAATCGAAACACCAGGGACCCGCGGCCGGCCTGGCGCCCCGGCCGCCTGGTCCTGTTTTTTTGCATGCACTCGCACAGGCCAGGTTGGGCCGAACGAGGACGTTGCTCTTACAAATGAGGACGCCATGGAAACACTGCGCGTCAAAAGAGTACCGGGCCGCCGGGAGGGGGATCACCTCTTCGCTGGCGCCAGCCGTTCGGCATCGGGACAAATCTGCGTCGGGCAGCGTATGATCGCGGGGTGGACAGCCGGGAGGTGTTACGTCGATTGGCAGCCGAGGGTTGGAGCCAGGTGACGCAGAAAGGCAGCCATGTTCAGCTCAAGCATCCTGTCAAACGCGGTCGCGTCACCGTCCCTCATCCGAGGAAGGACATCACGCGTGGAACTCTGAAGAGCATTGAACGTCAGGCGGGAATCAAACTCTTCTAAGGAGACCCAATGCCCTCATACATCGCTCTCTTGCGGAAGGAACCAGACACCGACTACGGGGTCGAGTTCCCCGACTTTCCGGGTTGCATCTCCGCCGGGAAGGACTTGGCAGAAGCTCAGGCGATGGCCGAGGAAGCCCTTGAGCTCCATCTGGAGGGAATGATCGCCGACGGCGACCTCATTCCCTCTCCGAGTGGACTCGAAGCGGTCATGGCCGACCCGGAGAACCGGCAGACGATCGCCCTGCTGGTCACCGTTCCGGCGCAGCCGACCGAGACGGTTCATCTCGACCTTGCGCTTCCGGAGACAACCTTGCGCGAGGTCGACGCCCGCGCCAGTTCGCGCGGACTGACTCGCTCTGCGTTCTTGGCTGAGGTGACGCTGAACGCCCTCAAAAAGTCCGCGTAGCTCGATCTCTGTGCGGTCTTGGGATACACCTTCCGGCGGCCGGGTTATGCTGAACGGACGACCGTGAATGCTGCCAAGGGGAGACCATGACCACACTCGAGAATCGGCCCAACACCGCCCTCCTCGTCGTCGACGTCCAGAAGGGCGTCGTCGGAGAAGCTCACGAACGCGACGCAGTCGTCAGGAAGATCGGCAGCCTGGTCGAGAAGGCACGGCAGGAGCATGTACCCGTCATTTGGGTCCAGCACTCCGACGAACAGCTCTTGCGCGGCAGCGACGAATGGCTGATCGTGCCCGAGCTCGTTCGTGGCGAGGCCGAGCCGCTGGTCGAGAAGCACTACGGAGACTCCTTCGAGGACACCACCCTCGAAAGCGTGCTGTCTGACCTCGGAGTCGGGCGGCTCGTCATGGTCGGCGCCGAGACGGACGCCTGCATTCGCTCGACCCTGCATGGCGCGTTCGTTCGCGGCTATGACACGATTCTCGTCGGCGACGCCCACACGACCGGAGATCGATCGGCTTGGGGAGCGCCGCCGCCGGCTCAGGTGATCGCGCACACCAATCTGTACTGGAAGTACCAGACGGCACCGGGCAAGACGGCCGGGACGGTGCTGACACAGGACGTCGACTTCGGCGGCGGCTCCTAATTCTACTTTTTCAGTCCAGTCTGAGGAGTCCCCGCTGTCATCCTGAGGCGAGGGACGAGCCGAAGGATCTGGGCGGGCGGACCTTTCCTCCGCCCAGATCCTTCAGTCGCTAGGGCTCCTTCAGGATGACCGGTGGGGGCCGGTGGCGTGGACTGCGATAAATTCCAGGAGCTATTCGCATGACCACTGTCTGTGAGGGTAGTCCTCGCAGCTTACCGATCCGTGATCGACAACTCAACTCGTAGCACAAGGCTCTTCTCGTCCGTTACCTGCGCAACCTCGAACCGCAGGTCGGCTCCGTTTTCCACGTTTGATCCACCTTCGTCCCCTTGCATTTCTTCACTTCCCGTGGAGAGCACCCGGAGATCAACGGGCGTCTCATATCCAACAGTCCACACCATCTGTGGACGAATAGATACACACAATCGCCATTTTCCATCGATCCCCCACCGGGTCGGGTCACTGGCACCTCCCTTGCTCTATGTCCTGTTCAGTCGGCGGTAAAGATCAAGGCCCATGGGCACCGTCTCGAACGGTGGCCCTTCAAGGAGAGACGTCCATGGCTCAAGAGAACAAAACGGTGGCGATCATCGACGGTCCGAACGAGGCAACCGGGTACGCCTTCGACAGCACGGACCTCGAGCGCGCGTTCAGCAATGCGGTGGACAACCTGCGGACGAAGTTCCCCGGCACCATCAACGCCGTGGTGAAGACGATCGGCTATAGCGCCGTCGGCAGTCCCATCGGGATCGCCGCGACCTACGTGACCGTCCAAAAGATCTGAAGCAGCCTTTTGAGGCTTGAAGACGCGCCGCTGGAACCGGCCTGTGAGGTGATGCCGGTGACGGCGGGCGTCTTCTATTTACCCTGCACCCCAGAGCCATTCCGCAGAACCGGGACCTCTCCAACTCAGGGTTCGATTTGGTCCAGGGAGTGCCCGGGCCTTTCTGTATCCAAATGTCCACACTCGGCTGTGGACGATCGGATACGGAAGCGGCCCGTTGCAATCGCGCGTTTCCTCCCATCCACTGGACTTTGCGCTCTGGCATCGATCCTGCTCAAGCGATTCCGCGCATTTCACCGTGGAGGAATCAATGCGATTAATGTGCTCAAGGTTGCCGCTCGTTGCCTGGCTGCTGTTTCTCGTTGTCCCTATTGATGGCCTCGCCCAGCAACGCATCATTGTGAATCCGACGTTCGTGAAGCGGTTCCAGCGTGATGGCACGACGATGCCGGACTACAACGCAGCGGTCTCCCACAGTTTCTGCTCCCAAGCGGGAAGCTGTCTCCGCTATCTGGGCGACGCGCGGTGCTTGACGCCGACCAACGCGCCGGTCGACACGCAAGGGTGCATGGCCGGATGGATCACCACCGATCCGTTCGATGGCTTCTTTGCCTCCACGGTACAGGACGGCAACATCAAGGCACCGACGCAGGTCGGTATCGGCCCGAACCTCGAAGGATTGAGCGTCCCCAACGGATCGGCTGAGCTGAATGCGCAGGATCCCGGACGGCTCTATCAGATCGTCTGTCTCGCCGGTGGAGAGGTGATCCCCTTCAGCTATTCGCTCGGCGATCCGAACTCGACGGCCGCGAACAACAGCCAGGCTCGATTCGGGGTTTTCGTGAACAACTCCACCTATCCCGGCACGCCGGCCGGCCCGTCGGCGGTCGTGAGCTCATCGGTCGTTTCGACGCAGACGATGGTGCCACAGACGGGGACCGTCACAGCTCCGGTGGCCGGGGGCTTGTACCAGATCGGATTCGAAGCGATCCAGCCGGCGTCGGGGACTCAGGGCAACTACATCTCCGATGTGAGCATCACTCTCAAGCCGCTGATCGATTTCTCGGCGCCGACCCTACAGATCATCGAGGGACAGAACGGCTTTTTGCTCGTGCGGGTGAACGGAACGGTACCAGCGGGTGGAGTTTCCGTCTCGCTGCAACCTGGTGCGGCGACCGCATCACCGTCCGAATACACGCTCGGCACACCGGTGGCCTTTGGGTCGGCGGTCGTGGGCAGCGCGAGCCTCTCGTCGAATGGCGCGGGTGGCTACCTGCTGTTCATCCCGCAAGGCGCGTACGACGGCAACGCGCTGAGCGACGCGCGCAACGAAACGGCGACGACTCCGAGCGGCTCGGTGCGCATTCCGGTCTCCACCACCGCCGATTCGTCCATCGAGGACAACGAGACCTTTTCGCTGACCGTCGAAGCGCCCGGCACGCACGGCTCGTCACCGCAGGCGCAGTGGGATCTCGCCACAGCGGCCTCGTGCTCGACCAGTCCGTCGGAGACGGCCACCGTCACAATCGTCGACAACGACGTCGATCTGATGGCGACGAAGCTCGTCGACAATCCGGCTCCGGCGGCGGGAAGCAGTGTCACCTATACGGTGGCGTTCACGAACACTACGGCGGCGCCGACGGTCGCACCGGTCACTGCGCACGATGCCAACGCGGCGGTGGCCGACGCTGTGCAATCGGGTTTGACGTTCACAGCGTGGACGTGTACGGCATCGGGTGGTGCGAGTTGTCCTGGCGGCGTGGTCAACGGCACGACCTCCGGCTCCGGTGCGATCTCCGGCACGGCGTTTCTCCCGGCCGGTGGAGGATCGGTGACGTTGACGATCACCGCCATTGTCGGCGCCACGCAGTGCGGCAGCGTCACCAATACCGCGACGGTCAGCGTTCCGGCGGGGCTGGAGGAAGCGGTGGCGGGCAACAACAGCGCGAGCGCCGTGATCGCTCCGATCTGTCCCGCGGCGCTGGCGGTCTCGGTGACCGACGGCTCGGCGATCTACACGCCTGGATCGACAGGAACGTACACCATCACAGTCACCAACAGCGGTCTCGCGGCGGCGGCGAACCTGAACGTCGCCGACTCGCTCCCCAGCGGTGTCACCCTGACGGGCGCTCCCGGTTGCACGCCGGCCGGCACAGCCACCTGCGGTGCGATCAGCGGCTCGGCCGGAGGCACCTCATTCACCGCCACCGGCGGCTCGCTCGCGACGGGAGCGGGGAACAGCCTGACCTTTACGCTTCCAGTCGCTTTCGCGCCGTCGATGGCCGCTGATCCGCTTGTGAACACCGCCAGCGCCACGGCGAGCAATGCGCCGACGCCGGTCAGCGGCAGTGACTCGGATACGCGGTCGCCGTTCACAGTCGGAATCTCCAAGTCGACGACGTCGACCGTGGCGCAGCCTGGAAGCACGGTCTCCTACACCGTCACGGCCACGAACAGCGGTGCCGTTGCGGTGCCGAGCGCGACTCTCGCCGACCCGATCCCCGCGGGGCTCACCTCCTTCTCCTGGACCTGCACGGCGGCCGGAGGCGCGGGCTGCCCGCACGCGTCAGGCAGCGGCGCGATCAATGAGACCCTCACCGTCTTCCCCGCGGGTGGAAGCGTGCAGTATCTGATCAGCGCGACTGTGAGCGCGGCGCCGCCGGCCACGGTGACCAACACGGCGACGATCACGCCGCCCGGCGGCGGTGCCTGTTCCGGAGGATCCGCTCCGCCGTGCAGCAGCAGCGCGGCTTTACCGGCCGGCGCGGTCGTCTCGGTCCACAAGAGCACAACCACGACCTCGGTGACTCCGAACGGTCCGGTGAGCTTCACCGTCACCGTCACGAACAGCGGCTCTGTGCCCGCGCCGAATACCAACCTGAGCGATCCTCAGCCGGCTGGCATCGCCAGTCAGTCGTGGACCTGCGCGCCCTCCGGAGGCGCGGTCTGCCCCGCGGCCTCCGGCACCGGTGCCTTGAGCGAGACGATCGCCACATTTCCCGCAGGGGGAGCGCTGACCTACACGATCGCCGCCGTCGCCACCGCGGCGCCGCCCGCCGCCGTGACCAACACGGCAACGATCACACCGCCCGCCGGAGGAACCTGCGAGGACGGCTGCTCAGCCACCGCCGCGGCATCCGCGGCCCCCGTGATCGATGCCCAAGCCATGAGCACCAGCATCAACGGAGTCGCCGGCCAGAACGTCACCATGACCTTCAAGGTGACGAACGCCGGAGCCGCTGCCGCGGACGGCACGCACATCGACGATCCCATTCCGGCCGGGCTGTCGTCCTTCGCATGGACCTGCAGCGCAACCGGAGGAGCGGTCTGTCCAAACGCGAGCGGAACCGGCTCGATCGCCGAGACCATCGGCACGTTCCCGTCGGGAGGATCGCTCACCTATGTCGTGACCGCCCTGGTGAGTACCTCCCCGCCGCCGGCGATCACCAACACCGCCACGATCACGCCGCCGGCGGGTGGCCTCTGCACCGGCTCGTGCATCGTCACGATGCAAATCCGCATCGCGATCACGTCGATCCCGACGCTCGGCACGATCGGCCTTCTCCTCCTGGCGGCCGGTCTCGCGGTCGCCGCCACGCTGCTGCTCCGGCGCCGCTGATCGAGAAAGAGCGCGGCACCCGCGGGTGCCGCGCTCAGGGCCTTGCTCAGGTGCCCGCAGGGCGTATGGTTTTCACGGCTTCCGTCAGGCGGTATGGATCATTTCTACCGCGCCTCCGCCGGATACTCCGCCGCCAGCGCTTTCTCGATCCGCTCTTTCACGTCAAGGAGATGGGCCTTCGTGTAGGCATCGAGCTTGACGGGCGGTGTGAGCCGTTTCGCCAGGCGGTCGTGGACGTCGCGCAACTCGAGGCGGGCCAGGGCTCGGGCGTCGTCGGGCATGTGCTCGGGGGGTTTGACGAGGAGGGTGGTCAGGCGGTCGAGCCAGGTGCGTTGCAGGCTGCGGCGCAGGGCCGGGATGTCGGACGCCGGCGCGGTCCAGGTCTCTTTCCAGATGGCTTCACTCAGACGGTGGAACAGCTCGGGCATGGAGAGGACGCTCGCGGCGCCGAATTTCAGCTCGCCGTCACGGAGGGCGGCGAGGCGGTAGGGGTCGGTGAGACCTTCGAGGAGCGCCTGCTGGATCTTCTGGACGCTCTCGGCGTAGGGAAAATCGACGCGGCCGTCGAACGTGGGCTCGAAGCCCCAGTGCGCCCAGGGGCGGGCGCCGAGGTCGCGGAGGACCTTGGGATCGACGCCGAGCGGCTCGGCTCCGAACGCTTCGTCGATCACAAACTGGAGCGCTTCCTCCTGCTTCTTGCGCGGCACCGGCGCGAACGGCGGACGGGCGCCGGGATCGCCGAGGTGGTCGTTGTTCTGGTACTGCCCGCCGATCGACTTGACCGCGGGCGCGAGGAGATCCGCGGTGTCGAAGAGGAAGCCCTGGAAGGCGCCGGTGAGGCGAGCGTAGCCCTGATCGTCGCGCATCACCAGCTCCGGCAATCTTTTCATCAGCGCGCGGTAGAGGTCCGTCCGTTCGCGCGCCCAGGCCACCGGATCGGACGTCATGTCGTCGCGTGCCAGCGTCGGATCGAGCGCGCCCGGCGTGTCGAGGTGCTCTTCCATGCCGTACTCATGGCCGGGCTGCGCGGCGAGGCGGGCGATCTGCTTCGCCTTCTCCGCATCCGGTGTATAGATGTAGGAGATCGCCCACAGATCATAGGGACCGACCCGCGAATCCATCAGATCGCCGATCTCCTGGCCCAGCGGCGGCAGGTTGAGCGGCGTGTAATCCATCACCGAGGCGGCGATGCCGTGCTCGTGCGTCCAGGCGCGGTCATGCAGGCGCTCGAACGGCGTCGCGGACGAGGCGCGGAAGTTGTGGTCGAGGCCGAGGGTGTGCCCGACCTCGTGCATGACCACCCAGCGGAGATTCTGCTCCATGAATTCGTCCGGGGTGAGCGACGCCGGCGTCTTCTCCTGCGCGGCGAGCACGAGACCGAGGATCATCTGCTGGACGGCGAAGCTGTCGGCGAAGTCTGCCGACTCGCCGCCCGGGAAGTTGTCCGCGGTATCTGCCGCGGTGACAGCATCGCCACCGAGCTGGCTCTTCAGACGCGCGGCGGGGCTCAGCAGGGTCTTCCAGGCTTCGCGGTCGTTCAGGACCATGTTGGATTCGATCAGGATGTCGGAGTCCAGGATCTCGCCGGTGCGCGGATCGACGATCGACGGTCCGATGGCTCCGAACTGCGGCCGGTCGCTGCTGATCCAGCGGACCGTGTGGAAGCGGAGATCGGCCGGATCGGCGTCCGCCGGCAGGTCCTCGGCGCGGATGGCGTCCTTGAATCCGGCGGCCTCGAAGGCGCGGTTCCAGGACTCGATCGCTTGTTTCACGACCGGCCGCCAGCGCTCCGGCACCGTGCGGTCGACGGAATAGAGGATCGGCTGCTTCGGCTTCCACAGCTCGCCGACTTTCTCGCCCGGCTCCAGACGCCAGTGGTTGGCGTAGCGGACGAAGAAGGTCTCCTCGGTGCGCGAGAAGTCTTTCCGTACGCTGTTGATCGAGCCCACCCGGTCGTCGGCGAGGCGCGGTGTCATCGGCGTCGCGGGTGGCGCGGCGAAGGAGTAGTGGAGCGACAGCGGCAGGAAGCGCGGGTCCGGCAGCGAGGTGAGCTTCGAGGGCTCCTGCGGCACGAAGGTCAATTTGGCGCGGATCTCGACGTTCTGCGGGAACACCTTCACCTCGTCCAGCCAACTCCGCGAGCGGTCGAGATTGGCCCCGCCCAAGCCCTTGGCGTCCGGGACGAAGGAGAGGCCGCCGCGCAGCCAGTGGTCGACGTTGGAGAGGTCGGAGATGAACCAGTCGAAGGTATCGAACACCACGGCGCCATCCGGCCGGGTAGCGACGACCGGCGCCGACTGGAGGACGGAGTCGCCGACCGAGAGAGCCAGCGAGCTCGCCTCGGGACTGCCGGCGGCGGCGGTGAAGCGGTGCGCGCGCTTGACCAGGAAGATCTTGTCGCCGTGGCGCTCGAACGACACGAGGCTCGCCGCCTGGCGGTCGAACATCAAGCCGCCGAACATGCCGAGCGCGCCGATTCCCTGATCGAGGCGCGGCACGAGGATGACGTCCTGGCCGAGGCGGGCCGGCGGCAGCGCGATATAGAGATGATCGCCCTTCTCATAGGTGTCGAGGAATCCGGACCTGGCGGTCGCGCCGCGGGTGATCTCCTCGAATTTGTCGTCTGGCTTGACCGGCGGCTTGGCCGGCTCGGCGGCGTGGGCACGGGTGGACAGCGCGGCGAGGAGGATCAGGACAAAGAGCTTCGGGAGACGGATCATGCGGGCGGACCTCCGGGAGAAGGCGGAAGAAGGGCTCTGGAGGATAGTACGCGGTGGCGGGGGCGGGGTTTCGCGGGGAGAGACCCCCTTCTTTCCCGGTTGACAAAGTCCGTCGCCATGGCCATGCTCGCGGCTGGGAGGGAAATGGATTGGATCCGGACCGGCTCGATTATCCGACGTTTGTGCAGGATGCGCTCCGCGATGTGGTGCGCCGGGTGCTCGCGCAGGTGGCCGAGCACGGGGTGCCGGGCGATCACCACTTCTTCATCGCGTTCAAGACCGATCACCCGGGCGTCGGGCTGCCGCGATTTTTGCGCGACCTCTACCCGGATGAGACCAAGATCGTGCTGCAGAATCAGTTCTGGGACCTCGCCGTGGACGCCGAGATGTTTTCGGTGACGCTGAGCTTCAACGGCCAGCGCCAGCGCCTGACCGTTCCCTTCTCCGCGCTCACCGTCTTCGTCGACCCCGCCGCCGAGTTCATGCTGCGGTTCGACGGCGCGGGCGCCGATCTGCCCGAGGAAGAGGGCGCGACGGAGACGGAGGTCACTCTCCAGGCGCCGCCGGGACCGCGCGCGGTGCCGGACAAGCCGGCCGAAGTGCTGCGCTTCGATCCGAGCCGGCGCAAATAGGTCGAAATTTCCCTCGTTGTCACACGGTTTCCCCTCCAGGGGGTTCAACCATGAAGACGACGAACCAGACTCTGCTTTCCGCCGCCCTGTGCGCCGCGGCATTGACGGTTGTCGCGTGCGGCCGGCCAGCCGCCGAGCCCAAGGCGACCCAGACGGCGAGCAATGGACCGGCGCCCGTCGCGGCTCCGGCTCCATCTCCCGCTCCACTGCCGTCGAACGAGCTCCGTCCGGAGCCGCGCTCGGTGACGGTGACCGAAGCGATGCCGGCGCCGTCCCCGTCGCAGGCCGACCTCGATGCGAAGGCGCGCGAGCTGGCGAAAAAGCAGGCGGCGCTCGACGCCCGCGAGAAGGCGCTCCGCGATCTCGAACGGCGCGAACGGCGGACCGCAAAAGCGCCGGCCCTGATGCCCGAGACCCCGCGTGCTGAAGAGCCGGCCGCTCCCGAGCCGGCGCCACAGCCTGCCGCCGGTGAGGGCGACGAGAGCGAGATGAATGGCGCGGAGCCGGAACCGGCTCCCGAGCCTGCGCCTGCTCCCGAGCCGCTGCCCGAACCGGTCAGCGTCCCGGCCGGCACGGTGATGGGCGTCACGATGCTGAGCACCGTCTCCAGCCAGACCAGCCACCCGGGCGACCTCTTCCGCGCCCGCATCTCCGGCAGCGTGCGGACCGAGGACGGCGTCGTCGCCATTCCGGGCGGCTCCGAAATCGTCGGCGAGGTGACCGAGGCGGCGCCGGTGGGCAAGATCGGCGGCCAGGCGAAGCTCGGCATCCGCTTCACCGACATCGTGTTGCCGGACGGCACCACGGTGCCCGTCCAGGCGTCCTTCGCGCAGACGGGAAAGAACAAAACGGGGCGCGATGCGGCGACCATCGGCGGCGGTGCCGCGGCCGGCGCGGTGCTCGGCCACGCCATCGGCAAGGGGGGCAAGGGCAGCGTGCTCGGCGCGATTCTCGGCGCCGTCGTCGGCACGGTGATCGCGTCGCGGACGCCCGGTGAGGAGATCGCGATCGACAAGGGGACCGCGGTCGACATCAAGCTCGACGCCCCGCTTCAGGTGCGGCCGAGACGATCAGAGGGTCGATGAGAGGGCTGCCGTCCGCCGGACGTCCGGGTGCTATGCTCCATACAGCGAGACATGAAAAAATGACCGATCCGACTCCAGTGAAGGCCAGCCGTGCGCCGCGCGCCGGCCTGTATGGCGGCTTGGTGTCTTCGAAGCAGAAGGCGCCCATCCGTGAGCCCGGGCAGGCGCCCGGCGCCCCGCCGAAGAAACCGCTGCGGCTGCGGGTCGTCTTCGACGACGCCAAGGACTTGGTGCGCGCCAACCGCGGCCGTCTGATCTTCGGGCTCGTCCTCATGCTGATCAACCGGCTGAGCGGCTTGGTGCTCCCCGGTACCACCAAGTATCTGCTGGACGACGTGATCGGCAAGCACAACCGGGGCATGCTGCTCCAACTCGTCTTCATCGCCGGGGGCGCGACACTGCTCCAGGCGATCACCTCGTTTGCCTTGTCGCAGGTGCTCGGCAAGGCGGCCCAGCGCTCGATCACCGACCTGCGGCGGGTGGTGCAGCGGCATGTCGGCCGGCTGCCGGTGGCTTATTTCGACCGCACCAAGTCGGGCGCCCTGCTGTCGCGCGTGATGAACGACGCCGAGGGGATCCGCAACCTGGTCGGCAACGGTCTGGTCGAAATCATCGGCGGCATGGTGACGGCCACGCTGGCGCTCGGCCTCCTGCTTCGTCTGAACGTGCGGCTCACCGTGATCGCCCTCGGCGTGCTGTCGCTCTTCGCGATCATCCTGCAGCGCGCTTTCAAGGTGCTGCGCCCGCTGTTCCGCGAGCGCTCGAAGATCAACGCCGACCTCTCCGGCCGGCTCACCGAATCGTTCTCCGGGGTGCGGGTGGTGAAGGCCTATGGGGCGGAGCGGCGCGAAGCGCTGGTGTTCGCCAAGGGGGCGCACCGGCTGTTCCGCAACGTCGCCTCGACGATCACCAGCTTCTCGATGATCGGCGCGGCGTCGACCCTCCTGCTCGGCATCATCAGCGTCTCCATGATGAGCATCGGAGCGAACGAGGTGCTGTCCGGCCACATGACGGTGGGCGACTTCTTCGCGTTCACGCTCTACCTCGGCATGCTGGTCGCGCCGGTCATGCAGGTGGTGAACATCGGCAGCCAGCTCACCGAGGCGTTCGCCGGCCTGGAGCGCATCCGCGACATCCGCAACGAGGTGACCGAGGAGGCCGGCGAGGCGGACCGGAGCCCGCTCAAGACGGTGGACGGCCGGGTGGAGTTCAAGGACGTCCGCTTCGAGTACCAGGCCGATACGCCGGTCTTGCGCGGCGTCTCCTTCGTCGCCGAGCCCGGCACGTCGGTGGCCCTGGTCGGCTCGTCCGGCTCGGGTAAGAGCACGCTGATCGGGCTCGTCGCCGCGTTCCACCGGCCGACCGGCGGCGAGATCCTGATCGACGGCAAGGACCTCTCCGGCGTCCGGCTGGCCGACTACCGGTCGCAGCTCGGCGTGGTCTTCCAGGACAACTTCCTGTTCGACGGCACAGTGCTGGAGAACATCGCCTACGCCCGGCCGGACGCCACGCCGGAAGAGATCCTGAACGCGGCAAAGATCGCCCACTGCGACGACTTCGTGCAGAAGCTGGCGGACGGTTACGAGACGATCGTCGGCGAGCGGGGGGTCAAGCTCTCGGGTGGAGAACGCCAGCGGGTGGCGATCGCGCGGGCGATCCTGGCCGATCCGCGGATTCTCATCCTCGACGAGGCGACGTCATCGCTCGACAGCGAGAGCGAAGCGCTGATCCAGGTGGGCCTGGCGGAGCTGATGCGCGGCCGGACCTCGTTCGTGATCGCCCACCGGCTGTCGACCATCCGCCGGGCGGACATGATCCTGGTGCTGGAGCACGGCGAGATCGTGGAGCGCGGCAAGCACGAGGAGCTGCTCGCCCTGGGCGGCCGCTACCATGCGCTCTACACCCGGCAGTACAACCTGGAGTCGAACCTCTTCCGCAATCCCGGCGAGGTGGAGCCCGAGAAGGTGGAGAAGGCTGCGCCGGTGAAGCCTGCGGACGCGGGCGTGGGGCGGTTGCCTCTGGTGCCGGCGTAGGGCGCCGCCTCCGCAAAATCCCCCTGCCCACCACCAACCCAAAGTAGGGGAGGGGCTTGCCCCCTCCCGGGTGGGCGGGAGGAGGAGGCGGCGGAGTGAACAGAACCTTCCCGCCGTCCGCCCTCTCCCCCGACCCCTCCCGTGCGTCCCCCCCACACCCTACCCGAACGGGAGAGGGGCGCCACCTCCCAGCTCTAAAAAGCAGCAGAAACAAGAAACAACAGAAAGCGTCAGAGCTGTTGCTTGGTGCTTTCGGGCGGGGGCGCCCTCTCCCGCTCGGGGCGGGGGGCGGTGGCACGCGCGGGGGAGGGTCGGGGAGGGGGCGGACGGGCGGAAGGCTCGATCTTCGGGTCTTCGTAACTCGGCTCCTCCGCCCGCCCACCCGGGAGGGGGCAAGCCCCTCCCCTACTTTGGGTTGGTGGGATTTCCGAGGCGTTGGCGTTATGGGGATTCCGCGGCGTTCCCCTACCGCACGATCCTCCGGAACCCTTCCCGCCGCTTGAGCTGCTGCGGGTGATCCGCGGTGCCGAAGGAGCCGGTGTGGCCGGAGACGTCGGTCGCCACGACGTAGAAGTCGACCGTGCCGTTCTGGTGGAAGGTCGGTGAGATCTCCACCGAGTAGTACTGGCGGTTGACGGTCAGCGGCAGCTCGCGCATCCTGCCCCCTTCCGGCTTGGCCATGAACTTGACGTTGCGTACCTTGTAGTCGTCGCTGACGCGGAAGCTCAGGTTCACGGTGCGCCCCCGGTCGTAGTCGAGGAGGAAGCCGTCGCGCAGCACCACCGTGGGCGCCTGGCCGTCGAGCTGGGCGAGCTGCTCGTCGAGGCGCTGGCGGGCGGTCGCGAACTGCGCGGCGAGGTGTGGCGTCGGGGTGACGCCGCGGATCTTGTCGAGCGCTTCGTCGGGGTGCCGGCGTTCCAGGGCGGGAAGCTCCGCGAGGAGCGCCTCCTGCGTGGCCTCGTCCTTCTGCGCCCGCTGGTAGCCGTCGATCTTCGCCTTGAGGCCGTTGCGGGTGGGCCAGTTGCGCAACACCGGATCGAGATGGCTGACGGCTTCCTGGTATTTGCCGTTGCGGGCCAGCGACTCCGCCTCGTCCTCCAGGCCGGCCGCGGCGACGTCGCGCAGACCGAGCGGATCGCTGGCGTTGGGGAGCTGCTGGCTGAGGACGGCGAAGCGCTCCAGGACCTCGAGCGGAGCCTTGCGGTCGGCGGCGGCGGCGATCTGGTTGTAGAGGTCCACCAGGCCGCGGGCGCGTTCGAGGTCCGGCCGCAGCGTCTCCGGCACCGCCGCACCCTGGCCGGCGGTCAGCACGGCGAGGCGCAGGCGGCCGACGTCTCCCTTGAGCCCCCGGGACAGATTGTCCGGCAGATGCTCGGCCGCCGAGAGGCTCAGGGTCTGCTGGAGGATCTGCAGCGCCTTGCAGCCGTCCGGGGAGAGGGTGCTCTGGTCGGCGGCGGTGAGCGACTGGAGGGCGACGAGCGCGCGGTCTTCGGCGCCGTCAGCGTAGGCGTCCTGCGCTTCCGCGAGGACCTCGGCGGCGGGCCGGCGGGTCGGCGGCGGCGGAGCCACCGGGGTTTCGGCGACCGGAGGCGTCGCCGGGGTCGCGCCGCTGCTCACCCACCAGTAGAGGATGCCGAGCACCAGGACGAGCCCGGCGGCGGCGGCGAGCAGCACGATCGGCTGGCGCAGCGGCGACTTGGCCGCCGGAGCCACCGACGCGGAGACGCCTCCCGGCGCGCCGCCGGCCGCGGGCCGGCGCTGGAAGGGAACAGCCGTGGTGCCGCTCCCGCCCCCTGCGCCCGCCGCCACTCCGCTCCCGGCCGGCGCCGCCGCGGCAACCGGCGGGGCCAGGGCGTTGAGCAGATCGTCGTCGATGGACGACAGCATCTCGCCGCCGGAGTCGTCCACCGCCGGAGACGCTGGAGCGGCGGCGATGGGTGCCGCCGGCTTGGCCGGGGCGGCGGTGGCCGGCACGCTCGCCGCCGGCCGCGAAAAGTCCGGCATGGGGGGCAGCGGCGGGATCGACAGCGCCGGCGCTGCCGGAGCCACCGCCGCCGGAGGCTTGACCGGTGCCGCGGGCGGCGGCGGAGCGGCCTGCAGGGGCGGCGAATCCGGCAGCGCGGGCATGTCGGGCAGATTCGGCAGCGCCGGCATCGGCGGCAGGTCCGACAGTGCGGGCATTGACGGCGACGGCGGCGGCATCGGCGCTGGCGACGGCGACGGGACGACCGGTGCCTTGTAGCCGCCGGTCGGCGACGGCAGGACCAGCTTCGGTCCTCCGGCCGCCTTCTCCTCGGTCGGTGGCGGCGTCGGCGGGGTGGCGCCCAGGGCGAGGCGGAAGGCGTCGCGGATCTCCTGATGCGACGGGCGCTCCGCCGGGTTGCGCCGCAGGGCCCGCTCCAGGGTCTGGAGCAACGCCTCCGAGTTGTCCAGCTCGAGGCTCAGGGCGAAGGGGAGCTGCACCACCGGCGATTCGCCGGGGCCGATCGCGGCTCCCAGCACCTGGCAGGCGGTGTAGGCGAACGAGTAGATGTCGGCCCGCCAATCCGCCCCCGTCCCGGGCGAGACCCCGGGCGCCGGCTCGGCGAGCTCGGGAGCGGCGAAGCGGGCGGTCTCGGGCGAGGCCGCGATGGCGCCGCGGAAGAGGGAGGTGCCGAGGCCGAGGATCTTGACCTTCTCCGGTTGCGATCCGGTCACCAGCAGCAGATTGTCCGGCGACAGGTTGTGATGCACGATGCCGCGGCGGCCCAGGGCCTCCAGGCCGTTGATCACCTGGTAGAGCAGCGCCAGCAGGCGGGCCGGCGGCCCGGACGCCAGGTCGAGCGTCCGCCCGTCCAGCAGCTCCATCACCAGGAAGGCGCTCCCCTCCGTCGAAAAACCGGAATCGATGAGCTGCGGCAGGTTGGCGTGGTGCAACGCCTCCAGAGCAGTGGCGAGCTTCTCGAACTGCGGCGCCCGCTGCACCAGATCGGCCGGCGAAGGGACGTTGATCAGCTTGACCGCAACGGTCTGGCCCGAGCGTGAATCGGTCGCCCGCAGCACGGAGCCGGTGCGGGTGGACCGCAGGATCTTGTCAAGGCTATAGCGATCGGTGAGCTCGCGGAAGTGCATCGTTCTCCACCCTCCCGGACAGGGGCCCGGCTTCCTACAAAGATGACTTTCAGCCAAAATGAGTATAGACGAGCCGCTATGGCGATTCCCAGGGGGCCGGAATAAACCCGACCACCGGCGCCTTCAGCGCTTAGGAGGCCGAGCTTTACCCATGCAGAACCGCACCATCGTATCCCGTCTCCGTCTTCTCTGCGCCCTGGCGCTCGGCATCCTCCCGGCGGTCCGCGCCGGCGCCATCGAGGCTTCACCCTATGGCGTCAACATCCACGCGCCGCAGGGGGAGGAGCTGACCTTCCTCCTCGACCAGGTGAAAGGGGCCGGCATCGGCTGGGTACGGATCGACTTCGTCTGGGCCTACGTCGAAACCTCGCGGGGAGCATACGACTGGAGCGTCTACGACGCCATCGCCGCCGCGGCGCAGGCACGCGGCATCGAGGTCTACGCCTCGCTCGACTACACGCCGCAGTGGGCCACCAGCGGTCCCGTGCTCACCGGTGTGCCGTCCGATCCGCAGACCTGGTTCGACTTCTGCTTCGCCGCCGCCCAGCGTTACCGCGGCAAGATCCGCTACTGGGGGATGTGGAACGAGCCGAACCTGCCGCAGTTCTGGTCCGGCAGCCGGCAGCAGTACCTGGACGTCATCCTCAAGCCGGGGTCCGACGCCATCCACGCCGGCAATCCGGACGCCCAGGTCGGCGGACCGGATCTGGCGCACCTCACCTCCGGCGACGCCGACTGGTACTACTGGCTGCAGGACACGATCGACCAGGCGGCGGACAAGCTCGACTTCGTCACCCATCACGTCTACGACAGCAGCGGCAGCGGCAATGTCACCAACGATCTCACCGGCTCGACCCTGTTCGCCAACCAGCCGCAGTTCTGGACGGCCGCAGCACCGTCCGTCCGCGAGGTGCTGAAATACACCGGCTGGTATCCGGGACGGCCGGTGTGGCTCACCGAGACCGGCTGGGAGTCGAGCCGCGCCGGCGAAGACCGCCAGGCCTCCTACACCACCGGCCTGCTCAACGACTGGTACACCGGCCGCTCCGACCGGAGCTGGATCGGCAAGACCTTCTTCTATGAGATCAAGGACGGCAGCGACCCCGGCAGCTCGACCTGGGGCCTGTTGCGCGGCGACCGCTCGGCCAAACCGGCCTACAACGCCTACAAGGCCTTCATCGCGCAGCACCAGCAGGCGGTGGACGACGCCCTGGCCACGGCCGACACCTTCCCCATCAGCCTCGATACCGGACAGAGCCTCGACGCCACGGTGACCGTCAAGAACAACGGCACCACGACGTGGACCGACGCGGACGGCTACGCGCTCGGCGCCGACAACGACCAGGATCCCTTCGCCAGCGCGCGGCAGCCGCTCGCGGCCGGCGACGCCATCGCGCCCGGGCAGCAGAAGGTGTTCACAATCCATCTCCAGACGCCCCTGGTGCCGGGCCTCTATACGGTGCACTGGACCATGCTGCGCGAAGGCGCCGGCCGCTTCGGCACGACGTTCACGAAGCAGATCACCGTCAACGCGGCGCCGGCGCCCAACGTCCGCGACCTCGGCCTGTTCGCCAGCCGTTTCAAGATCGAGGTGACCTGGCACGACCAGCACAGCGGGCGCGCCGGCTACGGGCGGGCGGTGCCCAGCACCGACCAGACCGGCTTCTTCTGGTTCTTCGATCCGTCCAACATCGAGCTGGTGGTCAAAGTCCTCGACGGCCGGCCGGTCGACGGCGCCTTCTGGGTGTTCTATGGCGCGCTCTCCGACGTCGAATACTGGGTGACGGTGACCGACACCACCAACGGCAAGGTCAAGCAGTACCACAACGCGCCGGGGAGCATCTGCGGCTCGGCCGACACCCTGGCCTTCCGCTCCGCCTCCGCCTCGACAGCGGAGTCTCTGGCGACGGCGGTGCCGTTCGAGACGGCGGACGCTCTCCCGGCCGCCTCCGCCTCGGGCTGCGTCGAGGACAGCCAGACCCTCTGCCTGCTCAACCACCGCTACCGCGTCTCGGTCAATTGGCACGACCAGCACAACAACGTCTCGGGCCTCGGCTTCGCGGCGCCGCGCACCGACCAGTCCGGCACCTTCTGGTTCTTCGACCCGCGCAACGTCGAGCTGGTAGTCAAGGTCCTCGACGGCACCCTGGTCAACGGCAAGACGTGGGTCTTCTACGGCGCGCTCTCCGACGTCAAGTACACCATCACGGTGGTGGACACGGTGACCGGGGTCAGGAAGCAGTATCTGAACAGGCCCGGTAACATCTGCGGCAAGGGGGACACCGCCGCTTTCTGACGCTCCCCCCTGTTTTGTGGTACTTTCCCCGGGATTCCAACCCGGCCGGCTGCTGGCCCTCCTCGTTCGGGGAAGGTGCGGCAGGGGCTCGCGCCGCGTTGTCACTGATCCTTCTTTCTCGGCTTCGGAGGAGAATTTATGTCCATTTTCAAGACCCTCGACCGGAGCGGCGGGGCGCGGCGCAAGGGGCTCCTGTTCCTTGCGTTGACGGCGTTCCTGTCGCTGCTCCATGCGGCGCCGGCCGCGGCCAGCGAGGCGGAGCTCAAGCTTCCGGACCTCAGCTCGGTGAGCTTCCACGGCATCAACGGGCACAACCTGCTGCTCGCCGGGCTGCTCGTCTGCCTCGGCGGCATGGCGTTCGGCCTCGTCATGTACACGCAGCTCAAGAATCTGCCGGTGCATCGCTCGATGCGCGAGATCTCCGAGCTGATCTTCGAGACCTGCAAGACCTACCTGCAGACCCAGGGCAAGTTCATCCTGCTCCTCGAAGTCTTCATCGGCGCGGTGATGATCTTCTACTTCGGCTGGCTGCGCGGCTTCCCGGCCCTGAAGGTGGCGGTCATCCTGCTGATCAGCCTCGTCGGCATCGCCGGCAGCTACGGCGTCGCCTGGTTCGGCATCCGGGTCAACACCTTCGCCAACTCGCGGTCGGCGTTCGCCAGCCTGCGCGGCAAGCCGTTCCCGACCTATGCCATCCCGCTCAAGTCGGGCATCTCGATCGGCATGCTGCTGATCAGCGTCGAGCTGGTGATCATGCTCGCCATCCTGCTCTTCATCCCGAGCGACTACGCCGGCCCCTGCTTCATCGGCTTCGCCATCGGCGAGTCGCTGGGCGCCGCGGCTCTCCGCATCGCGGGCGGCATCTTCACCAAGATCGCCGACATCGGCTCGGACCTGATGAAGATCGTGTTCAACATCAAGGAAGACGACGCCCGCAACCCCGGCGTGATCGCCGACTGCGTGGGCGACAACGCCGGTGACTCGGTCGGCCCGACCGCCGACGGCTTCGAGACCTACGGCGTGACCGGCGTCGCGCTCATCACCTTCATCCTGCTGGCGGTCGCCAACCCGACCGCCCAGATCCAGCTCCTGGTGTGGATCTTCGTCATGCGCGTCATGATGATCATCACCAGCGGCGTCTCCTACTTCATCAACGAAGCCATCGCCAAGGCGCGCTACGGCAACGCGGACACCATGAACTTCGAGGCGCCGCTGACCTCGCTGGTCTGGCTGACCTCGATCCTCTCCGTCGCCGTCACCTACGTGGCGTCCTACATCCTGATCCCGACCCTCAACGACGACCCCACGCTGTGGTGGAAGCTGTCGACGATCATCAGTTGCGGCACCCTCGCCGGCGCCCTGATCCCCGAGTTGGTGAAGGTCTTCACCTCGACCGAGTCGGGACATGTGAAGGAAGTCGTGATCGCCTCCCGTGAGGGTGGCGCGTCGCTCAACATCCTGGCCGGCCTCATCGCCGGCGACTTCAGCGCCTACTGGATGGGCCTCACCATCGTGGCCCTCATGGGCACCGCGTACGGAGTCAGCCTCACCGTGCCGGCCATCGTCCCGGGAGTCGCCGGCGCCGGCCTGATGCTCGCCCCCGCCGTGTTCGCCTTCGGCCTGGTGGCCTTCGGATTCCTCGGCATGGGGCCGGTGACCATCGCGGTCGACTCCTACGGCCCGGTGACCGACAACGCGCAGTCGGTGTTCGAGCTGTCGACCATCGAGACCCTGCCGAACATCAAGGAGGAGCTCAAGAAGGACTTCGGCTTCGACGTCGACTTCGACCGCGCCAAGCACAACCTCGAAGCCAACGACGGCGCCGGCAACACCTTCAAGGCCACGGCCAAGCCGGTGCTCATCGGCACCGCGGTGGTCGGCGCCACGACGCTGATCTTCTCCATCATCATGATGCTCACCAAGGGCTTGACGGTCGACCTGGAGAAGCTGTCGCTCCTCCATCCGCCGTTCCTGCTCGGCCTGATCACCGGCGGCGCGATCATCTACTGGTTCAGCGGCGCCTCCTGCCAGGCGGTGTCGACCGGCGCCTACCGCGCGGTGGAGTTCATCAAGAAGAACATCAAGCTCGACTCCGGCGCCGAGAAGGCCTCGATCGCCGACAGCAAGAAGGTGGTGGAGATCTGCACCACCTACGCCCAGAAGGGCATGTTCAACATCTTCCTCACGGTGTTCTTCAGCACCCTGGCCTTCGCCTGCCTGGAGCCGTTCTTCTTCATCGGCTACCTGATCTCGATCGCCGTCTTCGGTCTCTACCAGGCCATCTTCATGGCCAACGCCGGCGGCGCCTGGGACAACGCGAAGAAGATCGTCGAAGTCGAGCTGAAGGAAAAGGGCACCCCGCTCCACGCCGCGACGGTCGTCGGCGACACGGTGGGCGATCCGTTCAAGGACACCTCCTCGGTGGCCATGAACCCGATCATCAAATTCACCACCCTCTTCGGCCTCCTCGCCGTCGAGCTGGCGGTCGGCATGGACAAGACGCTGAGCACCAGCCTCGCGGCCGTCTTCTTCGTCATCTCCGCCTTCTTCGTCTGGCGCTCGTTCTACGGCATGCGGATCGAGTCGAAGGGGTAGGTCCAGAAGACCCAACGATCAGACGATCGACCGGACCCAGAAAGGCGCAGGCGGCTTCGGCTGCCTGCGCTTTTTGTTGAAGCGACCAGTTCTACTTTTTCAGTCCACGCCACCGGCCCCCACCGGTCATCCTGAAGGAGCCCTGGCGACTGAAGGATCTGGGCGGAGGAAAGGTCCGCCCGCCCAGATCCTTCGGCTCGTCCCTCGCCTCAGGATGACAGCGGAGACTCCTCAGACTGGCAAAGTAGAACTAGCCTTCGTAGTGCCCGCCGATCGCGATCACGTACAGGTTCTTTTCGTCGAACCGGTAGATGAGGCGATCCTTGAGCGAGAGGCGGCGGGACCAGAGCCCGCTCAGTTGATGTTTGAGAGGCTCGGGCTTACCGGTTCCGGTGGCGGGATCGTCCCTCTGCATCTCCTTGAGCTGGCGACAGAGAACCCGGTGCGACGCGGCATCGCGCCGGCGCAGCTCCTCATATCGCTCCCAGGTGTCGCCTTCAAACACGATCGAGCGCATCCAGCTCCTCAGGAGAGGGCCGATAGCCCGTGCCTTCCCGATGGGTCTTGAGCGAGCGCTCGATCTGCTCCATGAGCGACCTGTTCTGGAGGACGTACAGCGTTTCCTGCTCCCGCTCCCAATCCGCGGCGCTGACGACGACGAAGTCCTCGCCTCCGCGCCGCTTCACGCGGAGTGGGACATGATCCTCCGCCACCTTCTCGACCGCGTCCCTCAGATGGCTCCGGAAATCGTGGACTGACATCTCTCTCATAAGCCGGATTGTACCAGGGAACGGTACGATTCGAGTTCGGTTGATTTGGCCTGCTCCGGCTCAGGAGTCCCAAGAATCGCGCTCCGCCCGTACGTACTCAACCGGGTCGATGCCTTCCCAGAGCTCCTTCCCAAGGCCGCGCAGCTCGAGAATCGATAGAGTCTTCGACCCTCCGGTCGCCTGCTCCAGAAGATGTACGACCTCCTGGGCCACAGACCGATGGTCGCGTTTCGCGAGCATCTGCAACCGCTCGTAGATTTCGTCGGGGAAGTTCTTGATGTTGAGGGTCGCCATAGCTCCTCCTACGGACTACAGGCGAACTTCGACCGCGTGAGCGCCTCGGCGAAGAGGCGTTGCGCCCGACCGTCCGGGTGGGCGTCCTCCGTGCTGACCCAGAAGCTGTTTCCAGGACCAGGCGGGAACGCTCCGGACGGATCGACGACCTCGAAGCCGTCTTCGCGACCGAGGGCGGCCACCTTGCTGTAGATCGCGGCGAAGCGCCCGAAGTCCTTCGGCTCGTGGAGCTCCGGGAGGAGGATCAGAGTCGCCGGGGTGCCATCGGCGCGGAGGGTTTCGCCGAGCTCTCGCAGGGCTGCTTTGGCTCTTTCCCAGCCCGGTTTTCCGTCCTCGTAGAGGCCGCTGTAATAGGTGCGGTAGTCGCGCAGCTTCACTTCCCGCGTCTGGAGGAGACGGGTGGAGAGGAGGCCGGCCAGGGCGGAGTGGCGGACGAGGATGTTGCCGGAAGGGACCGGATCGGGCTCGGCATCGTTGATGAAAAAGCCGAGGATCAGCCAGTGCGGGCGGATCGGGCGCAGCAGCGTGCGGTAGCGGGCGGTCTCCATGGAGGTGTTGGAGTTGCCGATGCCGGCGTTGAGCACCGTCGAGCGCGGGCCGCCCTGGGCCGGACACTGGGTCGCGAGGAGACGCTCGAGATGATCCGCGAACGTCTGCCCTTCGGGGACTCCCCAGCCGAAAGTGAGCGAGTCACCGAGCGCGATGACCGTTCGGTCGTCCGGCCGGCGCGCCGCCTCGGTGGCGGGATCGGGGAGGCGCAGGCCGCGGGCTTCGGTGCGCACGCGGGCGCCCATCAGGAAGGCTTCGGCGTTCGGCTGCTGCTCTTCGACGAGCCCGGGGAGATCCGACTCCTTCTTGACGAACTTGGCGTAGCGCCACATCTCGACGTCGAGGATGCGCAGGCGGTCGCGCGAGATGAGGCGCACGGCGACCTCGGCCGCGGCGTAGGAGACGAGCAGCGAGACGGTCAGGGCGGCGAGGCGGGCGGCCGCCTTGTTCACGGACGGATCCTGGGCATGATTTCAGTCCTCGGCGGAGAGCCCGACCAGCTCCATGAGCTTCAGGGCGTTGACCGTGGTCGCGACTCCGGGGCGCATCTTATAGTCGAACGTCATCGCCGGACCCTGCCCGCCAGGGTGGATCGTTTCGCGGAAGTGGACCGGCCGGCTGACCGCGCGTAGCTCCTCGATCTCGGCGAGTTGCAGGTCGTGCGTGGAGATGGCACCGATCGCGCCGTGGCGCAAGAGATGGCGGACCACCCGCCGCACCGCCACCTGCCGCTCGCTGCTGTTGGTGCCGCGCAGGATCTCGTCCAGCAGGTAGAGGAGGCGGCGGCCCTCGGCGGCAGAGCGGTCCGCCGCCGCCACGACGGCCTGGATGCGCAGCACCTCGGCCATGAAGAACGAGACGCCCGCGGCCAGGGAATCCTCGATCAGGATGCTGGTCGCGATCTCGACTGGCGGCAGGCGCATCTCCGCGGCGCAGACCGGGCCGCCTGCGAGGGCGAGGACGGCATTGATGCCGACCGCGCGCAGCATCGTGCTCTTGCCGGACATGTTGGAGCCGGTGACGAGGAGGAAAGTGCCCGGCGGTCCGACTTCGACGTCGTTGCCCACCCGGTGCTCCGCGGCGATCAGCGGATGCCCGAGATCGCGGGCGGTGATGCGGCTCTCGTCCGTCGCGACGGTTGGAAACGCCCAGCCCGGATTGTCGAACGACAGCCCGGCGAGAGCGTTCAACGCCTCGATCTCTCCGAGCGCCGCCAGCCAGTCGCGCACCCGGGGGCCGGCGTCGCGCTGCCAGCGCTCGAGCCGCCACACCATGTGGAAATCCCACAGCAGAAGGAGTTGGAGAAAAACGTGGAGGAGGGTCGAGTGGCGCGCGTCGGACATTACGACGCGGCGGTGCAGCAGATCCATCCAGCGGTGCGCCGGCACGCCTTCGGGTGACAACAGGCTCACGTTCTTCTGGAGGACCTCGGCCTCGGCAGGCCGGCCGACGGCGACTTCCATGGCTTCGGCGTAACGGAGCAGCTCACCCTCGCGCGCCGACACCCGGTTGAGGGTCTCCTCCAGACGTTCGCGCAAGTTGCGGGTCAGCATCAGATTGACCACGACGAAGAACAAGCCCGGGCCGACGGGCACGTCGCTGATCCCGGCCGCCACGAGGAGACCGATGGTGATCAACGGCAGCAGGCGGGTCAGCCAGAGCAGGCCCCGGCGAGGCAGGAGCCACGGCTCGCCTTCGGCCCACTCCAGGAACCGGTCGGTGTCGGGAGGAACGCGGTCCAACGGCCGCGCCCGGACCTCCATCTGCTGGCGGAAATCGATCTCCGGCGCCAGCTCGGCGACGGCCTCCTGCCGGCCGGCGATCTCCGCCGGAGCCGCGGGCCGCAGAAGCCATCCGGCGAGGCTCGCCTTGCCCGGCGGCGTATGAACGGTCCCCAGAAGCTGGAAGAGAGAAGCTCGTCCGAACAGATCGAGATCGCGAGCCAGATGCCCGTCCACTCCCTCGACAACCGTCTGCGGAACCGGCAGGCGCTCCCAGGCCCGCGCCAAGCGATGCAAAGCTTCCTCGTTCAACGTCCGCAAATCGGCCGCCCGCCGCATGGCGGCGATCACCCGGTCGTGGACCGGCAGCACCGCGAAAAACGCCACGAGCCACACCGCCGCCGCGACCCACCACCCCGGCAGGAACGCCGACCCGGCGCGGACCAGGATGACCGCCAGGCAGCCGGCGAAGCCGAAGAACAGCCCACCGCGCAGCAGGGAGTAGCGGAACGAGATCCGCCCGAGGCGCTTCTCCTCCACCTCGAAGGTGGCAAGGCGCTGGCGGTAGATGTCAGCCGAGGGCTGCGGGCCTCTACTCAACCGTCACGCTCTTTGCCAGGTTTCGCGGCTGGTCCACGTCCGCGCCTCTCCGGACGCCGGTGAAGTAGGCGAGGAGCTGGAGCGGGATGACGTTGACGATTGGCTGGAGGAGCGGCGAGACGGTGGGGACCTGGATCACCTCGTCGCAGATGCCGCCCAGCTCTTCGGGGTCGCGGTCTGTGAGCGCGATGACGACGCCGTCGCGCGCCTTGACCTCCTGGAGGTTGCTTTTCACCTTCTCGAAGACCTGGTCGCCGGTCGCCAGGGCCACCACCGGCATCTCCCGGTCGATCAGCGCGATCGGACCGTGCTTCATCTCGCCGGCGGGGTAGCCCTCGGCGTGGATGTAGCTGATCTCCTTGAGCTTGAGCGCGCCTTCGAGAGCGATGGGGTAGTTGATGCCGCGGCCCAGGTAGAGGAAGTTCTCGGAGCGGAAGTACTTCTTCGCCAGCGCCTCCATGGGCGCTTCCTGGCGTGCGATGACCTCGTTGACGGCATGCGGCAGATGCGCGAGAGCGTCGAGATAGGAACGGTCCACGGCGCCGGTGCGCACCTGGCGGAGGTAGAGAGCCAGGAGGTAGAGGGCGACGAGCTGGGTGGTGAACGCCTTGGTGGAGGCGACGCCGATCTCCGGGCCGGCGTGGGTGTAGATTACCCCTTCGCTGACCCGCGTCGCCTGGCTGCCCGGCACGTTGCAGACGGTGAACAGGCGCGCGCCGCGCTCGTGCGCCGCTTCCATGGCGGACAGGGTGTCGGCCGTCTCGCCGGACTGCGAGATGCCCACCGCCAGCGTCCGCTCGTCGACGATCGGATCGCGGTAGCGGTACTCGGAGCCGTAGTCGACGTCAACTCGCACACGTGCGATGCTCTCGATCAGGAACTTGCCGATCAGGCCGGCGTGCCAGGAGGTGCCGCAGGCCACGATCTGGATGCGCTCGATGCGCCGCAGATCCTCGTCGGAGACCTGGATGGTGTCGAAGAGGATCTGGGACTCTTCGAAGTCCACGCGGCCGGCGAAGGTGTCCTGCACCGCCTGCGTCTGGTCGTGGATCTCCTTGAGCATGAAGTGCTTGTAGCCGCCTTTTTCCGCCTGGATCGGATCCCAGGTGAGGCGGTGCGTGGCGCGCGTGACCGGGTTGCCGGCCTTGTCCCAGATCTCGACGCCGGCCGGTGCGAGGCGCGCCACGTCGCCGTTCTCCAGGAAGACTACGTCCTTGGTGTGGATCAGCAGGGCCGACGGATCGGAAGCCAGGAACTGCTCGTCCTGGCCGAGGCCGATGACCAGCGGCGGACCCTGGCGCGCGGCCACGATCTGCTGGCCGTCGCCTTCGATGGTCACGACGGCGAAGGCGTACATCCCTTCGAGCTCCTGGACGGCGCGGGAGACCGCGGTCTTGAGATCGGTTCCCGGAGCCAGATAGGACGAGATCAGGTTCGCCACCACCTCGGTGTCGGTGTCCGACTTGAACGTCCACCCTTCGGAGATCAGGCGCTTCTTGAGCGGCAGGAAGTTCTCGATGATGCCGTTGTGGATGAGCGCCAGGCGGTTGCGCGTGTCGACCATCGGGTGGGCGTTGCGCTCACTCGGCACGCCGTGGGTGGCCCAGCGGGTGTGGCCGAGGCCGTAGTGGCCGGCGAGCGGATGGGTCTCCAGCTTCTCCTTCAGGCGGTCGAGCTTCCCTTCGGCGCGCACCGTCTCCAGGCAGCCGTCCTGGATCGCCACCACACCGGCTGAGTCGTAGCCGCGGTACTCCAGCCGCCGCAGGCCGTCCATCAGCAGCGGCACGACGTCCCGCTCACCCACATATCCGACGATTCCACACATGGCGTCCTAGCCTTTCTCCTGCTCTTCGTCTTTCGTCTCTTTCCGCGTCTCTTTCCGGGCACTGCGCAGACCGCCGGCGCGGCCGGCCAGGTTCTTCTGGCGCGCGCGGCCGACCGCGAGGGCGCCGTCGGGAACGTTCCTGGTGATCACGGAGCCCGCCGCCGTGCTGGCGTCCGCGCCGACCCGCACCGGCGCGACGAGCATGGTGTCGCTGCCGATGAACGCCCGCGCGCCGATCTCCGTAGGACTCTTACGGACGCCGTCGTAATTGCATGTAATCACGCCGGCGCCGATGTTGGCCCCCGCGCCGACCGTCGCGTCGCCGACGTAGGCCAGATGGTTGACCTTGCTGCCGGCGCCCAGCTCGGAGTGCTTCACCTCGACGAAGTTGCCAACCCGCGCCCCCTGGAGCAGACGCGACTCCGGGCGCAGCCGGGCGAACGGTCCCACTCGGCAGCCGTCCGCCACCTCGGCGCCGTCGAGGACGCTGTAGGGCTCGATGGTGACGCCGTCCGCCACCCGTGTATCGCGCAGCCAGGCGCCTTGGTGGAGCGTGCAGCCGGCGCCCACCTCGGTGCGGCCGGAGAGCGACACCCCGGGGTGGATGACGGTGTCGACTCCGACCCTCACTCCGGGCTCGATGACCGTGCGCGCCGGCTCGAGGATGGTGACTCCCGCCTCCATCAGGGCCAGCAGATGGCGGTCGATCAGAATCCGGTGCACGGCGGCCAGCTCGGCGCGGTTGTTGATGCCCAGCGCCTCGGCTGGATCGGCGAGCGGCACCAGGCGGACCGGGTGGCCTTCCGCCGCCGCGCCGGTGACGGCGTCGGTCAGGTAGAGCTCACCCTGCGCGTTGTTCGGCGTCAGGCGGGCGAGGCGAGCGAAGATGTCCGGCGCCGGCAGCGCGTAGAGCCCGGCGTTGATCCGCCGCTCCGCCAGCTCGTCCGGGCTCGCGTCGCGCGCCTCGACGATCCGCTCCAGGCCGCCGTCCGGCGTGGTGAGCACGCGGCCGAGCGAGCCCGGCTCCGCGAGGTCGGCCACCGCCATCGCGCCCCAGCCGGCTTCACAGGCGGCGGCCAGGGCGTCCAGGGTGGCCGGTTTCATCAGCGGCACGTCGCCGGAGAGGACCAGCACGGTCGCCGCGCCGTCAATGTGCGGTGCCGCTTGGGCGAGCGCGTGGCCGGTGCCGCGCTGCTCTTCCTGCAGCACCCAGACGAGGTCAGCCCCCTGGATCACCTCCCGCACCCGTTCGGCGCCGTGGCCCACCACGACGAGGATCCGTTCACAGCCGGCGGCGCGGGCGGCGTCGACCACCCAGGCGAGGAGCGGGCGCCCGGCCGCCTCGTGCAGCACCTTGGGCAGCGCCGAGCGCATGCGCGTCCCCTTACCGGCGGCGAGGATGACGGCGATCCGAGGGTGAGGAGATGTGGACATGAACGTCCCTTCAGGATGCGGGTGGCGCCAGGTCGAGGACGGCGCGCGCGAGCTTTGCGGAGTCGTGGCGGATGAGGTCGCCGTCGGCCAGAAGGTCGGACTCTACAACCTGGAGGCCCATCGCCGCCATCGCGTCACGCTCGGTGGTCACGCAGACCGAGCCGGTCTCGGCGTAGTGCGCCAGAAGCGGCTCGGGGATCGGTGTCGCGTTGGCCAGCACGACGTCCACCAGGCCCTTGCCGGCGTAGCGCTCGATGGCCCGCATGTGGTCCGCGCCCATCATGCCGTCGGTCTCGCCCGGTTGGGTCATGAGATTGAGCAGGAGGATCACTTTGGCACGCGCCTTCGAAACCGCCTGCCGGATACCGGGGATCAGCAGGTTGGGCAGGATCGAGGTGTACAGCGAGCCGGGCCCGAGGAGGATCAGATCGGCCTGCTCCAGCGCCGCCACGGCCTCGGGGAAGGCCGGCGGCGTGGGCGGATCGAGATAGAGCGCGGAGAGCTGCTCGCCGGAGGTGCCGATCGCCGATTCGCCCTCGTACACCCGGCCGGAGACACCGCAGCCACGCAGCCGGACGTCCTGCACCGTCGCGGGGAAGATCTTGCCGCGCACCGAGAGCACCTTTTCGGCTTCCAGGATCGCCTGGTGGAAGTCGCCGGTGATGCCGGTCAGCGCGGTCAGGAAGAGGTTTCCGAACGAATGTCCGAGCAGGCCGCCGCCGTTGGGAAAACGGTACTGGAACAGGCGGGTCAGCAGATCCTCGTCGTCCGCCAGGGCGGCGATGCAGTTGCGGATGTCGCCCGGAGGCAGGATGCCGAATTCACGCCGCAGGCGGCCGGACGAGCCGCCGTCGTCGGTGACCGTGACCACGCCGGTGAGCTGGCGCAGGCGCGGCGTGCCGGCGAAGTGTTTGAGGCCTCGGAGCAGCGCGGACAGACCCGTACCGCCGCCGATGGCCACCAGGGCGGGACCAGCAGCGCGCGAGCCGGCCAACTCAGGAGAGTCCGAAGATCGGACGGAAGCTCGGGTTCCCACGCAGCTCGGCGAAATCGGGGTCGTGAAAGGCATGGATGCGATTCTTGGAGCTCAGCTCGACCGCGCGGGACAACGCCTGCGCCGCTTCGTCGACCCGTCCCTGCACGGCGTGGATCGACGCCGCTAGGTAGGCGAAGCGTTCATCCTTCTGATCGCCCCCCCCGTGCCGGCAGAGAGCCAGGGCGGCATCCAGATCGCCCCGGTTCTTTTCGACGACGGCCCGCAGATAAGGATCGGCGTCACTCTCGTCCTCCCGGGACTTCTTGCCGGACTTCGCCTCGTGCTGGGCTTCCTGCAAGCGGCAGGCGGCCAGATACTGCCGGGCGCGTTCCCGCATCTCGGGCAGATCACTGCTCTCGACCACGGTTGCAAAGAGCTGCGCCGCTTTCGACCAGCTCTTGCGGTGAAGGGCCTGCAGGGCCTCTGTATAGGCCTGCAGGCTCGAATCGACGGCTGCCACCATGCCCGTCTCTCCCATCAGCGCTTCTTGAGCTCAATGAGGATCTGCTTGGCCACCGACTTCAGGGTGTCGAACACACCGACACCCGTGGTGGCGACCGCCTCGAAGGTTGGCTCGCGCTTGTAATTTAACATTCGGTACATCTCTTCTACGGGGACGACGTTGCCGAGATCCCGCTTGTTGAACTGCAAGGCGTAGGGGATCGTGGAGAGGTCGAATCCGTGCTCCTTGAGGTTGGCCTCCAGGTTGCGGATCGACTCGATGTTCGCTTCCATCCGTTCCTCCTGGCTGTCGGCGACGAAGATGACGCCGTCGACGCCCTTGAGGATCAGCTTCCGGCTGGCGTCGTAGAACACCTGGCCGGGAACCGTGTAGAGATGGAAGCGGGTGGTGAAGCCGCGGATGCTCCCCAGGTCCAAGGGAAGGAAGTCGAAGAAGAGCGTCCGGTCGGCCTCGGTGGCCAAGGAGATCATCTTGCCCTTCGACTCGGGAGCCGTCTTGTTGTAGATGTACTGCAAATTGGTCGTCTTGCCACACAGCCCAGGGCCGTAGTAGACGATCTTGCAGTTGATCTCCTTGCTGGCGTAATTGATGAAAGTCATCGTCTGTGCCTCGATCTGCCGCCCGGGTCAGCCTGCGATCCGGGCGGACGCGCCAGGGGAGCGGCGGTGCGATTCCGCTCGGCGCCGTGTCCGCCTACTCGCCGAACAGCGCGTCGATATCGTCGTCGGTAATCTCGGAAAAGGGGCTCGCAGGTCCTCCCGGTCCCCCTCCCCTCTCGCCTTTCTGAGCCATGACCTCAAAGATTTTTTCCAGGTCGACACTGGCGCGCTTGACCCGCAGGCGCACGAGGCCGAGAGAAGACCGGTCGTCGAAGATCACGACCAGGATGGCCCGCTTGGCGACAATGGAGATGTGGATGTGATCCTGCTGTCCCTCGTGGAACAGGACCGAGAACTCGCGCTCTCCGATGAGCTTCGCCAAGCCGTCGGTGGCCGCCACGTTGCCGGCGGTCAGAGAGGCGAGCGAGGTCGTATCGAACTGCTCGACCTCGCCGGCCGAGGCGATCTGCTGGCCGTTCTTGTCGATCAGGAACACGGCCTTGGCGTTGGCCTCCTGGCGCAGGCGACGAAGCGCCTCCTCCAGGTGTTTGAACTCCTCTTCGTAGAGCACGAAGTCGGCTGAGGACATGGCTACCCTTTCCGGACCGCGCGAAGATACACCATCCCGGGCGGGGCCGTCAAAGCTCTGATTTCACGTCAGTTGCTTCCTGGAGCGGCGGACCCTCAGCGGAACAGGCCCCAACCCTTCAGGACATCGCTCTCGGCGATCAACAGTTGGTCGCCCTGGACGCGATGCTCCAGTGGGATGGGCTTGCACCCACCCCCTCCGGCATTCACTTCTGCGAGGCGGAATGCCTTCTCGCACTTCTTGCAGATCACCCACTCCCCCTGATGCCGGTATCCCCGCTTCAGCTTGGCACACGTCTCATTGGCGTCGAACGCCACCTGCACCGCGCCGGTGGCGTCCCGCCCCACGAAGAAACGCACTTCCTGGTTGCCGGAGTTGAGGAAGCGGTAGAACTTCACCTCCTGCGGCTTGAGGTCGGCAATCCCGATCTTCACCTGCCCTGCGGCCGGCCGTACCCGCTCGAAGCCCGACCCGCCGAAGCGCCCGTCGAGCGCCATGTCGGCGACCAGAACAGCCCCCACGAACAGGAGGACCACGAAGAATCCATGGATCGGCTTGAAGCGGCTCATGCGGCTATTCTGGACTATGGTCGGACCGTGGGCAAGTGCGGTCAGCCGGAGAGCCTTCCGCAGACCCATTCTGCCATGGCTTGGGCACCGGCGGCATGCCCGCGCGCGTTCCAGTGCCCCTCGCCCGGCGCGGTGTTCGGGAAACCGTGGAAGTAGACCTTATCGCGCTCTGCGATTCGCTGCAACTCGGGTGCCAGGGCAAGGACGGGAATTCCCTCCCGCTGTCCGAAGGCGGCGATCCGCTCGTCCGGGTAGAAAAGCTCTTTGACGCCCAGCTTGCGCATGAACTCGCGGCGCACCGCCGGATCGGGGTCGACCTGCATGCCGGTAGTAAGGCTGACCACGCCGAACGGCGTCTTGTGCGCCGCCGCCTCGTCGCGCGCCGCCCTGAGCATCGCCTCGGTCGCCGTCCAGGCGGCCTGCCACTCCGGGTGTCCGGCGTCCGGCGGCGCGTAGACGGCGTTGTCGAGGCCGAGCTCGTGCTCCGCCGTCCCCTTCTCGACCGTGCTCGCCTTCCAGGCGCCGATCCAGCCGTCGAGCGCGCTCTTGGCCTGCTTGGCGAGCTGGATCAGGCGCACGTGGTTGAACAGGGAATAGAGGACGCGCGCCGGCGCCGTCCGCCGCAGCCGGTACCCCGACGTCTCGCGGAACGACGCGTCGAGCGCCAGCCGGCCGTCCGGCTGCGGCACGAAGTAGGGGCGCGCGCCGTCGAGCTCCAGAGGGCGCCAGTTGTTGCGCACGTCGTTGCCGGTATAGAAGGCCAGGACCACGAGGTCCGGCTGATACTTCCAGACGTTGTCCTGAAGGGTCAGCAGCTCCTGGGCCGTGCCGTAGCCGGAGACGCCGAAGTCGAGCGAGGTGACCTTCTTCCCCGCCATCGCCGGGCATCGCGCGGCGACCTCCTTTTCCAGCAGCTTCCAGAACGTCTGCTCCTGGGGCACCTGGAGCGACTCGGTGCACGAGTCGCCGAGCCAGGCGATGCGCACCTCGCCGGCCGGCTTGGCGACCGGATGCTCGTCGTCGCGCATCCCGTCGCCGTTGACGTGCACCCAGGCCCGCCCTTCCTTCGTCCACCACCCCTCGGTCCCCGGCAGCAGCGACCAACCGCGGCGCGGGTCCGGGCCATAGAAGTTGGGATAGGACACCCCGGCGATCCGCAACGCCACCTCGGCCACCAGCAGGGCGAGGCACGTGGAGATCAGGAAGGCGAGAAACCGGGCGCGGCGGGAGGCGGGAGGCACGGCGGCGATTCTAGCCGACTCTGGCGATAGAGCCGTCACAGAACTGCTAATCTAGCCGTACCGAAGGAGAGGCCATGGAGACCGTCAAGCTGACTGTGCGCCTGCCCAAGAACGACCTGGAGTTCGCCAAGCAATACGCTCAAGCGCATCGCATCACGGTGACCGAGCTGATCGACCGGTACCTGAGATCCCTTCGCGGCGGAACCGGCGTCGTCCATCCGGAGGTCGAGAAGATTACGGGCTTGATCCCCCAGGACCTCGACATCGACGGCAAGGCCGAATACCGGTCACATGTCCTCAAGAAGTACAGAGGCTGATGGTCGACCTGAACGTCCTCCTGGCCGTAATACTTCGTTGGAGCGGTCCCCCGATTCGGGGCTGTCCGGAAATACTTCGGGACTGTCCGCTAATACCTCGTTGGGGAGGGGTGAAGCCTCACAGCGACTTCCGAGACACCCTCTCAAGGAGCGCAGACGCAGCAGCTCGCCAGCGGATGGTCGGCCGCCATTCCTGCCGCCATCGCGTTGCAGGGGCCGGAATCCGAGGAGGCCGCGCAGCTTCCTCCGGACACCCTGCTGATCAGCTTTCCGGTGCAGGTACAGAGCCTTGAGTTCGTTGCGTTCAGGCAGACGGCGACCGACTTCCCGCTGGTCAGCGTGATGTCCAGGATCGGCGGGTGGCCGGTCACGGTGTTCTCCTTGCTGTCGAAGGAGACGTTGGTCGCCGCGGTCGCCGCGACCAGGGCCAGGCCGTAGTTGCTCGCCGGTGTGGTCACCCAGGCTTTGACCTGCTCGGTGACATCGGCTTCGAGAGAGTAGTTGGAGCCTCCGGTGATCAGCGCCCGGGTCGTCTTCGGCGTGCCGAGATAGGGCGGTTTGTTGCCGTAGGTCACGGACGCCCCATCCCAGGCCTTGGAGATCTGAAAGATGTTGATCGAGCCGCTGGCGGCCGGTGTGGTCTCGACCCACAACTGCACGGTGGCCTTGACGATCTGGTTGGCGATGAGGCCGTCCGGCAGCGAGCCGAGATCGAACTTGACCAGCGCGATCGACTGGCTGTTGACGTTCAGGGTGGACGCGGAGCCGAAGCTCTGGGCCGGGCTCGCGGAGCTGACATACGTGTCGGTGACGGCGGTCGTGACGACGGCCCGGACGGAGCTCGCCCAAGAGGCCAGGCAGAGAAAGAGGATGACCGAGAGCCGGAGGCAATGCGCAGGGGTAGCCATGATGGCGATAGAGACACCGCCCCGGCATGGACTGTTTAGACGCGGACCCTGAGCCTAGCCCTTTTTGAAGAACTGGACTTCCCGTTCGTGCTTCTCCGCCGCCTCGCGGCTCGCGAACGTCCCGAGATTCCTCCGCTTTCCCGTCTTGTCGTCCTTCTTGCGCGAGTACAGCCGGTATTCGCCACTCTTGAGCTTGCGGATCATGACTTCACCTCCAAGCGATCCACATTGCCAAATGCGTGCCCGGCTCAATCCTCTCCGATGTCTTCGTTCCACAGCTCGGGGTGGGCCGCGATCCAGTCGCCGAGGAGGCGGATACACTCTGCGGATTCGAGGTCGATCACCTCGACGCCGCTCTGCCGCAGCCAGTCGACGCCGCCGGCGAAGTTGACTGACTCGCCGACGACGACGGTGCCGATGCGGAACTGACGCACCAGGCCGCTGCAATACCAGCAGGGCGCCAGGGTGGTGACCATGATCGTGTCGCCGTAGCGCCGCTGGCGGCCGGCTTTGCGGAAGGCGTCGGTCTCGCCGTGCACGGACGGGTCGCCTTCCTGGACGCGCCGGTTGTGCCCCCGGCCGAGGAGGCGGCCGTCGCGGTGGAAGAGCGCCGCGCCGATCGGAATGCCGCCCTCGGCGAGGCCGCGGCGGGCCTCCTCGAGGGCGACCTGCAGCATGGCCCGGTAGTCGGGCAGATACTCAGGCAGATCGGACATTCAGATATCTTACGCCGAGATAGACTGCGCGCTCGACCTCCGGAGCCCATCGATGATCCAGAAAGCCCTCTTCGCGGCATCTCTCGCCGGTCTCCTGTTAACCGGCCTTCTACTGGGCGGTTGCGCGACGGTCGGACCGCGCTCGATCCGCCCGGCCCGCTTCGCCTACAACGAGGCTCTGGCCCACTCGGCGAGCGAGCAGCTTCTGCTCAATCTGGTCCGCCTGCGGTACCGCGACACGCCGCTCTTCCTGGAGGTCGGCTCGGTGGTGACCCAGTACCAGTTGAGCGCCGGCGCCGCGGCGAACGGCAGGCTGGCGAACCGGGGCGATTCGGACGATCTGTCGCTCGGCATCAACACCGCCTATTCCGAGCAGCCGACGATCACCTACGCGCCGCTCCAGGGCGAGGACTTCGTGGCGCGGCTCCTCTCGCCCATCTCGCCGGCCAACATTGTCCTGCTGTCCCAGTCTGGCTGGAGCATCGAGCGCCTTCTGCTCTGCTGTGTGCAGAAGGTCAACGGTTTGCGCAACGCTCCCGCCGCCGCCGGTCCGACGCCAGACTACGTTCCGGACTACGCCGACTTCCAGCACATGGCGCACCAGCTCCGCCAGCTTCAGAAGGCCGGTCTGGTGGAGGCGGAGATGAGCGAGGATCAGAAGACGATCATCCTGCACCTCGACCATGCGCCGGCCGGACCGCTGGACGAGGCGGAGCGCGACGTCCGCAAGCTGCTCGGGCTCGATTCCGGAGCGACCACGTTCCGCGTCGTGCCCGAGCTCCGGCCCAAGGACCACGACGAGGTCGCCGTCACCGGGCGGTCCCTCCTCTCCGTCCTCTTCTTCCTCTCGCAAGGCGTGGAGTCGCTGCAGCGCGACGAGCAGGCCGGCAAGGTCACGATCACCAAGGACGCCGCCGGCAAGCGCTTCGACTGGGTGGAGGCGACCGGCAAGCTGCTGCGCATCCACGCCGCCGAGCAGCCGCCGGCAGAGGCCGCGGTGCGGGTGCACTACCGCGACGCCTGGTTCTGGATCGCGGACGACGACCTCGACTCGAAGACGACGTTCAGCCTCCTGACCTACCTCTTCTCCCTCAAGGCAGGCAGCAAGGAGATGAAGGAGCCGCTCCTTACTTTAGGAGTTCGCTGAATTTCTGTTTCAAGTGGACCAACGCGGGGCTATACTCGGGCCGACGCCTGTGCTTGAACAACGCCTATTCTCCTGGCTGGACTCCGGTCTCGAACCGGCGACGGCAGATCCGGTGCTCTTGCAGCGAGTTCGCTTCGCTGGGATCGCCCAGGACGTGGTTTGCCTTGCGGCGCTCTGCATCGCCGCGCGGTCGCTGGGCGCGGGCGCGCCGCACCTGCCGTGGGTGGCCTTCGGAGTGGCGGCGGCCGGCGTCGTGAACCGGCTCATTCTGCGGACGTTCTGGGCGGCCGGCCTGTGCAGCCATCTCGCCGTCGGCCTGCTCTACGTCCTGCTGGTGACCGGAGCTCTCCTCGGGGAGGCCGGCGGGCCGAGTCTCGTCTGGCTGGCTCTGCTGGTTCCGACGGCGCTCGGCGCCACCGGCCTGGCGATGGGGTGGGCCTGGATCCTGGTCGGCCTCGGCACTGCCGCCGGCCTTCCCCATCTCTCAGGGCGCGGCCCCGCCGCACCGGACCAGATCGACCTGACGTTCGTGACGCTGTGCCTCGCGCTCCTGATCTCGATCTTCATCTTCATCCGGCGCACGGCGGAGCGCCAGCTCCAGTCGGAGATCGACGTGCGCAAGTGGGCCGAGCAGAAGGCGCGCGCTGCGGACGTCGCGAAAAGCTCGTTCCTCGCCAACATGAGCCACGAGATCCGCACCCCGATGAACGGTGTGATCGGCATGGTCGGCCTCCTCCTCCGCTCGCCGCTGACCCTGGAGCAGCAGGAACAGGCGGAGACGATCGACGCCTGCGCGCAATCCCTGCTCACGCTGGTGGACGACATCCTCGATCTGTCGAAGATCGAGGCCGGCCGGCTGCAGGTCCGGGAGACCGACGTCTCGCTCCGCACTCTCGCCGAGGGGATCATCCGGCTCTTGCGTCCACGCGCCATGGCGAAGGAGCTGGCGCTCCGCCTGGAGGTCGACGGCCAACTGCCGGAAAAGGTGCGCGCCGATCCGGCGCGCCTGCGCCAGGTGCTGCTCAACCTGGTCGGCAACGCGATCAAGTTCACCCTGCGCGGCGAGGTGGAGGTGCGCGTCGCTCCGGAGCACGAGACCGGCACGGTCCTCTTCGCCGTGCGCGACACCGGAATCGGCATCTCGCGCGACGATCAGGCGCGCCTCTTCCTTCCCTTCTCCCAGGTGGACAGCACGACGGCGCGGCGCTTCGGCGGCAGCGGCCTGGGGCTGGCGATCTCCCGCCGCCTCGTCGAGCTGATGGAGGGGGCCATCGGCGTCGAGAGCGAACGCGGCACCGGCTCGACGTTCTGGTTCCGCATCCCGCTGCGGATGCCGGAGGTGAGCCTGTTGGCCGGTCCGGCCACCCTGGCCGCGACAGGCCGATCCAAGATCCGTCCACGCCCCGAATGCCGCCTCCTGGTCGTGGAAGACAACGAGATCAACCGCCATGTGCTCCTCGCCCAGCTCGCGGCCCTGGGGTTTGCCGCCGACGCGGTACCGGACGGCGAAGAGGGGCTGGCGGCGCTGGAGCACGGCGCCTACGACGCGGTGCTCATGGACTGCCAGCTCCCCGGCGTCGACGGCTACGACACGACCCGCCGGCTGCGGCGGCGCGAAAAGAGCGGCCTGCACACACCGGTCATCGCCGTCACCGCGCACGCCATGAAAGGGGAGCGGGAGAAGTGTCTGGCGGCCGGGATGGACGACTACATCACGAAGCCGGTCGTCCTGGAGCAGCTCGCGGAGCTCCTCGATCGCTGGGTGCCGCCGGCGGCGGCCGCCGCCGCCGCTGATTGACGGTCAGCTCTTCTTCCTGGCCGCCGCGATCCTGGCTTCGAGCGCCGCCGCCTCGGCCTCTTTGCCTTGGGCGCGCAGCAGCGGCGCGTACCGTTCAAGCGTCTCCAACAGAACCGGATGGGTCGGAGACAGCTCTCTTTCCTGGATGTCCAGCGCGCGGCGGAACAGCGGCTCGGCTGGAGCGGGGCGTTTCGATTCCAGGTAAAAGTTGGCCAGATCGCTGAGCGACTTCGCCACCTCGGGATGGTTCGGGCCGAGGGCCTTTTCCCGCACGGCGAGAGACCGCCGGAACAGCGTCTCCGCTTCCTCCTGTCTCCCCAGGCGGGCGCAGATCCAGGCCAGATTGGACAAGCTGTACCCGAGCTTTGGATGATCCGGACCGAGCGTTTTCTCCTGGATCGCCACAGCCCTGCGTTGCAGCGGCTCCGCCTCGGCATAACGCTTCTGCCGGAGGGCCAGGACGGCCAGCGCCTCGAGGTTCGCCGCGATGTCGGGATGGTCCGGGGGGAGCGCGGCCTCGCGGATGGCGAGGCCGCGGCGGAACAGCGGCTCCGCCTCCGCATAGGAGCCGCGGGTCGCCTTGATGATCGCGAGGTTGTTGAGCGTCTCGGCGACCGCCGGGTTGCCCGATCCGAGCACCTTCTCGCGGATGGCCAGGGCTCTTTGCAGCAACGGCTCGGCTTTGTCGAGCTCGCCGCGGCCGGCGTACAGACCGCCCAGGCTGTTCAGGATGGAGGCGACGTCCGGAGACTCGGGGCCGTGCGCCGCCTCTTCCGCGGCGAGCGCCTGCTGCTGCAACGACTCGGCTTCCGGCCGGTGCTCGACCTGGCTCAGCAGGGCGAGGTGGCGCAGGCTCTGGGCGACCTCCGCGTTCTGGTTCGCGAGCCCCCGGCGCAGCGCGAGCGCGTCCTCCAGGAGCGGACGCGCTTCGCGGTAGAGGCCCAGCTTGTAGTACGTCTGCCCGATCGTGTCCATCAGCCGGGCGCGGCTCAAGGGCTGCGCTCCGAGCTCGTGGCGGACCTTTTGCGCACCGCGGTCCAGCAACTCGCGCGCCGTCACCGAGCTGCCGCGCGCCTCCCCGGGATCCGACACCGCGAAGACGCCGACCATGAACGCCGAGACCTCCTCGGCTTCCCGGCGCGAACGCTCCGCCTCGGCACCGGCCATCTCCGCCTCCTGCCGCGCGCGGACCGCCGCGTCGCGTTCCCGCCGCAGGTCGACGGCATACTTGAGAACCGCCAGAGCGAGAACCAGGGCGGCGAGAGCCACGAGAGCGGCGCGCAGCCGGCGCCGTGGCCGGTCACGGATACGGCGCAGCCGGCGCAGGGCCTCCGCCGCGGGAGGGCGGTCCTCCGGAGCCAGCGACTCCAGGCGCCGGATCAGATCGGTCATCTCCGGATCCAGGCCCGCCACCGGACGGAGATCGCCGTCCCGCACCTTGATCATCAGGAGATCGATCGGCAGGTTCGGCTGGTACGGCGGCTGCCCGGTCATCAGCTCCTGGAGCAGCAGGCCAAAGGAGTACATGTCGCTCGCGGCGGTCACCGTCTCGCCGCGCGCCTGCTCGGGGCTCATGGCGACGGCGGTCCCGAGGACGGTGCCCAGCTCGGTGCGCAGATAGCCGGTCTGTCTTTCCGCCGCCGGCGCCACGCTCCCCGCGGAGCTCACCGAATCGATTCCCGTCAGCGAGTAGGCGAGGCCGAAGTCGAGCACCTTCACCGCGCCGTCCGGGGTGAGCATGACGTTGGCCGGCTTGAGGTCGCGGTGCACGATGCCGTGGGCGTGCGCGGCGAGGAGGGCCTCGACCACCTGCTCGGCGATGGAGAGCCGGAGCGCCGGGTCGATCCCTGCCGGCCCGGTCTCCTGGAGGGCTTCATGCAGGCTCTTGCCGCGCACCCGCTCGAGGATCAGGTAGTCGTTGTCCGCCCCTTCGACGAAGCCGTAGATGGCGCAGATGGAAGGGTGGGCGAAGCGGGAGAGCGCCCGCGCCTCGCGCAGCAACCGGCCGCGGGTGGCGGCGTCGAGGCGGTCCGCCCGGATCGCCTTGACCGCCACCTCGCGCTCGAGCTTCTCGTCGAAGCCGGCGAAGACAGAGCCCATCCCCCCTTCGCCGAGAAGCTCGAGGAGGCGGATGTTTCCGATCTGGTCACCGACGGCGGTCATGGCGAGGAGCCGCGGCGGACCCGGGCCGCGACGGCCAGGTCCACCGGTTCAGCGTGCGAAGCAAAGGATCGCTGGCTGGATTATACAGAGTCCCCGGCGCGCGCCGGCTTCTTCGGCGACCGCTTCGCCGTTGCCGCGGCCGTCGCGGGGAGCACGTCCTCGACATAGGCGCGGAGCACCTCGGCCACGCTCCAGGCGCGGGCGATGCAGCCGCCCGGGGAGTGCGGAGCCTCGCCGTCGAAGACCTCGGAGATCGAGCCGACGCCCGCCTCGGCGAGACGGGGCTCCAGCGCCGCGACCACCTCGCGCGCCTTCTTGCGGCCTGCGGCGCCGTGCACCCGGACGAGAGCGGTCAGATACGGGCCGAGCAGCCAGGCCCAGACGGTGCCCTGGTGATAGGCCGCCTCGCGCGAGTCGAAGCCGCCGGTGTACACCGCGTGATAGTCCGCGTGGTCCGGCGCCAGCGTGCGCAGGCCGACCGGCGTGTAGAGCTTCGCTTCGACCGCCTCCAGCACCCGCGCGGCCTTCTCTTTCGGCAGCAGCGGGAAGGGCAGGCTGAGCGCAAAGATCTGGTTCGGCCGCAGCGACGTGTCCCGGCTCTCTGCGTCACCTCCGCCCCCCACTACGTCATCGAGCTGGCCGGCGGCTTCGTTCCAGAACAGCTCCTGGAACCGCTTCTCGGCCCGCTTCGCCTTCTGGGTCAACGCTTTCGCGTCCGCCGCCTCGCCCAGCCGCGCTTCGAGCTCGGCGAGAATGCGCAGCGTGTTCACCCAGAGAGCGTTCACCTCGACCGCCTTGCCGTCACGCGGCGTCACCGGCCGGCCGTCGATGCGGCCGTCCATCCAGGTCACCGCGGTCTCCGGCGTGCCGGCGAGGAGCAGCCCGTCCGCATCCACCCGGATGCCGTGGCGCGTGCCCTTCTGATACCAGTGGACCACCTTGCGCACCGCCGGCAGGAGGGTCTCGCGCACGAACGCCTCGTCGCCCGTGGCGAGCAGGTACTTCCAGACGGCCACGGCGAACCACAGCGAAGCATCGGCGGCGCCGAGCGCCGGCTCGGCGCCCCGCTCCGCGAGGCGGTCGGGCAGCACGCCCTGGTCGAGCGCCTTGGCGAAGGTGCGCAGGATCTTCTTCGCGTCGTCGGCGCGGCCGGTGACCAGGCAGAGGCCCGGCAGAGCGATCATCGTGTCGCGGCTGCGTTCGCCGAACCAGGGATAGCCGGCGACGACCATGCGCTGGTTGGCGCCCTTGCGGACGATGAACGAATCGGCGGCCAGAGCGAGCGAGCGGGCGAGCCCGTCCTCCGCCGGCAGCACCTTGAGGATCTTCTCGCGCCGCCGCCGCTCCTTCTCGAACAGCGCGAAGGCATCGCGGCCCCGCGGGTCCTCGGTCGAGAGGACCACGCCCAGCCGGTCGCCGGCCGCGAGCTCGCGCGAGAAGATGCCCGGCGTCCACAGGTCCTCCTGGAAGTCGAAGCCGCGCCGGCGGTCCAGCTCATACTCGAAGCGGTACCACCACTGCGGATTGGCCTGGAAATCGGCACCCGGCACGAGGACGAACATCTCCGGGATGTCCTCCGCGGTGTGGGCGCGCAGCAGGCCGTCCGAGAAGCCGATCGCGGGCGCCGGCCCGTCGCCCTGCCCCGCCGGCGCGGCGGTGAGCGCATGCTGGTCGCGAGCGGCGAGGAACGGTCGCAGCGACATCACGAACGGCCCCGGCGACTCCAGGACCTCGTAGAGCACCAGCGTGGTGTTCTCGCCGTCGACGGCGGCGACCGTCTTGCGCAGCCGGATGCCGCCGGCCTCGTACTCGAACACGGGGAAGAGGTCTTTGCGGAACGAAGCCAGATATTCAAAGCCGCGGGGAGCGATGGCGCCGGGGAAGCGGTTGCATCCCAGCTCAAAGCTGTCGCCCGCGAAGTGGAGGATCTCATCGAGCCGGGAGAGGAGGACCGTCCTCTCGACCGGCGGCTGCGTCGCGGCGACGAGCAGGCCGTGGTACCGGCGGCTGTGGGCACCGGACACCGTCGTCCCGGCCCAGCCACCCAGCCCGTTGGTCTCCAGCCACTCGATCCCGGCGGCGCGCTCGAAGTCCTGCGTAATTTCACGGTTCATACGAATCGACATCTGAATCTCTCCTGTCCAACTGCTGTGACAACACGACTTGGCGAAGGCCGAAAGGCCCTCGCCTCCTGTGTGAGCAGCATAGCAGGAGAAAAAACGTGTGAGATTGGAGACGTTTCCGTCTTAGACATTCAGCCCTTCGCAGCCCCTTCCATCGTTCCCAGATATCCATTCGCCCCGCATCATGAGATCCTCCTGTCTCGCGAGGAGGAATACGTCAGTGGGGAAAATCAACGTAGAGATCAACGAAGAGCTCTTGGCTGCGGTCCAGCGAGCGCTTTCGACGGTGACCATCAAAGACACCATCGAGAAGGCGTTCCGGGAGGTCTTGAGAGTCAAGGCCCGGCGGGAGGAGGTCGCGGCCCTGGCGGCGATGAGCGGCCAGGACCTGGCGAATCCTTCCCTGATGGCCGGGGCATGGCGCCAGTAAGGTCACCGGCCAGTCGGGAGCGTGTAGGCGGCCGCGAAACCCGGCCTGGCGGGATCGCGTAGATCTTCGTGGGAGCGGAGAGGCTCCGCCGCTCCGGCAAGGAGAACCACAATGAACGACTTGACGATTGTGCAGACGCCCACCCCGGCAGCCCTCCAGGACGCAAACGGCAAGAAGATCGCCGCCGGCATTTGTGGCATCCTCGTGGGTAGCTTCGGCATCCACAAGTTCATCCTGGGGATGAACACCGCGGGGTTGATCATGCTGCTTTCGACCGTTCTGACCTGCGGCCTGGCCGCGGTGGTGTTTCATTTCGTCGGCCTGATCGAAGGGATCCTGTACCTCACCAAGTCCGACGAAGAGTTCTACCGCGTCTACGTCGTCGGCAAAAAGGAGTGGCTCTGAAGACGATCTACTGGTTGCTCGCCGCCGTGGCTCTGGTCGCTCTCAGTGGGGCCGGAGCCACGTCAGAGACCGCGCCGGCCGCCTCGAACGTGACCCCGATGGCTCCAGACACCGCCCGGCGCGATCTTCACACGCTCCTCGACGAGTACTGGCAATACCGCATCGCCGACGATCCGGCGTCGCGCATCGCCCTGGGCCTGCCGGTCACCCGCCTGCCCGATCCTTCGGAGGCGCACTACCGGGAGGAGGGAGCGTTCGCGCGGCGGATGCTGGAGCGGCTGGAGCGGATCGACAAGGCGGCGCTGTCGCACGAGGACTGGCTGTCGCTGGAGATCGCGGCGTGGGAGTGCCGCCAGGCGGTCGCCTTCCAGGACCACTTCTGGCAGACGCCGCAATTCACCACCGCCAGCCTGCCGCTGCGCGGCATCCACAACGCCCTCTCCCAGGTGCCGCTGCGCAACCGCGCCGATCTCGACAACTATCTGGCGCTGGTGCGCCAGTACCTCGGCGTGGTCCGCGAGCTGCGCAAGAACCTGGACACCGGGCGCGCCAAAGGCACCCTGGTGCCGAAGGCCATGGTCGACATCGTCGAGCCCATGATCAGACAGGCCCGGTCGGCCGCCGGCAAACCCGAGGAGAGCCCGCTCTGGGTGACGGACGAACGGCTGGCCGGACTTCGCAAGGAAGGCGCCGACATCGCCGCTTTCCAGACCGAGCTGCGCCGGCTGGTGACCGCGGAGGCTGATCCGGCGCTCACCGATCTGGCGGACGCTTTCGCGGCGACGCGGGCCGCGGCTCCCGAGCGCGTCGGCATGAGCCAGTATCCGGGTGGCGAAGCGGCCTATCGCGCACTGGTGCGCTATCACACCACGCTCGACGTCACGCCGGAGGAGATCCACACCATCGGCCTCGCCGAGGTCGAACGCATCGACGCCCGCATGGCCGCCGTGCGTGCCCGGCTCGGCTTCAAGGGGACCAAGGCGGAGTTCCACAAGATGATCCGCACCGACCCCCGCTTCCTGGCCAGGACGCCGGAGGAGGTGGCCGAGCGCCTGATGGCTCCGATGAAGCGGATCGAGCCTCTGGTGTCCAGATACTTCCTGCACGTTCCCAAGGCGCCCTACGGCGTCAAGCGGCTCGACCCGCAGCTCGAAGGGAGCACGTTCACCTTCGGCTATTACGACATGCCGACCAAGGAAGAGCCCACCGGCCGGTACCGGTTCAACGGCTCCACCCTGTCCGAACGTCCGCTGATCGGCGCCGCGGCGCTGATCTACCACGAGCTGGTCCCCGGCCATCACTTCCAGCTCAACCTGCAGCGCGAGAACGAAGCGATCCCGGCCTTCCGCCGGCTGGGCTCGCAGACGGCGTTCGTCGAAGGCTGGGGGGAGTATTCGTCGGATCTGGCCGGCGAGATGGGGCTCTACACCGATCCCTACGATGAATACGGCCGGCTCGGCATGGACATGTTCCTCTCCTCGCGCCTGGTGGTGGACACCGGGATGAACCTGCTGGGCTGGCCGCGCCAGAAGGCGATCGACTACATGCTCGACCACGACCTGGAATCGGCGACGCAGATCACCAGCGAAACCCTGCGCTACTCCGCCGACCGGCCCGGCCAGGCGCTGGCCTACAAGATGGGGAGCAACAAGATCCGCGAGCTGCGGCATCGCGCCGAGAGAGCTCTCGGTCCGCGGTTCGACATCCGCCGCTTCCACGACGCCGTACTCGGCAGCGGCTCGATGCCGCTCTCCGTGCTGGAGAAGCACATCGACTGGTGGATCGGGGAAGAGAAGAAGCGCGGCTAGATCTGGCCGGACGACATCTGCTCCAGGAGCTTCTGATAGCCGGGGTCCTGGTACCGGCTGAACAGAAACTCGCTCGCGTAGTCCGGCAGCTCCAGGCCCAGGACGTGCGCGGCGAGCAGCTCGGCGGCGGCCTGGGAGGCCATGATGCCGAAGCCCGACATGCCGCAGAGCAGGTGGTTGCCCGCGACCGGCGTCGGACCGATGAGCGGCCGGTTCTCCTTCGTCTTGCAGTAGTAGCCGCCGTCGACGTACGGGCGGCGCATCCTGGGACCGAGGTACTCCGCCAGGGCGGGGACCATGCGGACGAGGCCGCGCACCACGACCTCCGGATAGTAGGCGTCGATCACCGGCGGGAAGACCGGCTCGCGGGTCTCCACGTGGTAGGTCCAGAGCATCAGATGCCAGCGGCTGTCGCGGCCTCCCTCGGGCCGGAAGTGGACGCCGGCCGGCATGGTCTCGGTGAGCCAGCGCAGCTCCGGATCCGCGGCGAGACCTTCCCTTTCCTCGTCGCTCCAGGGCAGCGTGACCGGATCGCACCAGATCATCAGCGGCAGCTCGCGCGGAATGACGCCCAGATAATCTTCGAACATCACCTTGCCGTGGAGCTCGTTGACCAGCGGCAGCTCGACACCGCTCTTCCTGCCGACCTCCCGCGAGAGCGGTCCGGCGGCATTGATGAAGCAGCGGGTGGCGATCGTCTCGCTCGACTGACCGTCACCCGCGAGGCGGACGCCTTCGACCCGCCCATCGCGCACGATCACCTCCTCGATGCGGCCATCGATCTGCTTCAAGCCGTGCTCGCGGGCCTGGTCGAGCATGTACATGCCGAGCTGTTGCGCGCTCAGCCAGCCGCTGCGCCGGGTGTGGAGCAGGGCGAGCACGTCGGGCGGCAGGAACGGAAAACGGCGGCGGATGCGCTCGCGGTCGAGCACCAGGTCGGCGCCGGTGACGGCAGGGCCGAGACAGTCGTACTGCTCCTCCGGAAACGGAGGGTCGTCCGGCAGGCCGCGGTGGATGCGCAGAGGGCCGGCCCCGAGGGCCGAGACGTCCCGGGCGGCGCGTTCGATTTCAGCTGCTTTGACCGGATCCGCGGTCAGATAGGCGTACCCGTTGCGGTTCATCACAAACCGGTTGCCGCTCTCCGCGGCCAACTGCTCGAGCAGATCGATGCTCCGGCTCATGAAGCGCACCATCGTGTCACCGGGGCCCGGCCACCAGTTGCGGTAGCACTCGGTCGACTTGTCGCTGGTGACGGACAAGGGCGGCTGATCGTCGACCAGCATGACGTTGCGCACCCCATGGCGCACGGTCAGATAGAACGCCGCGGAGATGCCGGCGATCCCGGCACCGCAGATGACGACTTCGGCGGATCTCATCCCAGGAAGCCTATCGCAGGAGAGCTGGACGCGGCTCCTCAACGGCTCAGGCGATCAGGGACTTGTAAGAGTTCGGTCTTTCTTGTTGACTTCCCAATGGTGTCTGCCATAGCGTGAACGCCGCGTCATAAGTCGAAGTGTTTTCGCTCAAAGGTCTTGCAGCTCAATCAGGGGAGGGTTAGAGCCCATGGTCCAGACGTCTCGAACCTGCGAAAGACGAAACCCGTTCTGGCGAACCACCGCAACTCTGGCGGTCGCGCTGATCCTCTGTTCCGGACTTCTGTCCGCCCAAGCTGCCCCCCCCAAGCTGGCAGCGAGCGCTGTGCAGCAGGTCGCAGCGCTCAGGAGCATCAAGACGGCGAAGACGGCGGCGCAGAACAAGATCGACTCGCGCCTGTACCTTGGCTTGCTGCATCAGCGCAATGACGCGCGGCTCGTTGCCTTGCCCGACTTCCGCTTCGTGACGCCAGAGGCCGACGGCAGGGTCCGCGCGGAGATCGTGGTGACCAGCGCGGCCGGTGTCAAGGCGGTCGCCAACAAGCTGGGTGAGCTGGGCGAGGTGACCAAGAGCATCAGCTACGCCTACCGCCGGGTGAGCGCGCGGGTACACCTCGAAAACCTCGAGGCCCTCGCCGCCATGCCGGAAGTGCGCAAGATCCGCCAGTTCATCCCGGGCATGACCCACGCGGTCAACACCTCGGAGGGTGACCTCACGCACGGCGCGCAGCAGGCGCGGAGCTTCTATGGTGTGAACGGAACCGGGGTCAAGGTCTGCGTGCTCTCGGACGGCGTCGACTCGCTGGCCGCTCTGCAGGCGAGCGGCGATCTGCCGGCGGTCGACGTGCTGCCCGGCCAGGCCGGCTCCGGCGACGAAGGCTCGGCGATGCTCGAGATCGTGCACGACCTCGCTCCCGGAGCGACGCTCGGTTTCGCGACCGCCGCCACCGACGAGGCGACATTCGCGGCAAATATCGTCGCCCTGGCCGCCGACGGCTGCAACGTCATCGTCGACGACATCATCTACCTCGACGAGTCGCCGTTCGAGGACGGGCCCGTGGCCCAGGCGGTCAACACGGTGACGGGCAGCGGCGTTCTCTACTTTTCCTCGGCCGGCAACGAGGGAAACACCGACGATCTGACCGCCGGCACCTGGGAGGGCGACTTCCTGGCCAGCGCCGCCGCGGACCCGGCTCCCCTCGCCGGCGCGAACCTGCACGACTTCGGCGACGGCGGCAACTCGATCCTGGTGGAATTCGGCGGCGGGAACCCGCCCCTCCTCATCTGGGCCGAGCACTATGACCTCGCCACCGGCAACGCGTCGACCGACTTCGACCTCTATGACATGGACGGTGGGCTCACCACCATCTTCGACGCCAGCACGGACGTCCAGGATGGCACCGGCGGCGACGATTTTCCCATCGAGTTCATCGGCGGTGGCACGTTTGCCGGTGAGCGCCTGCTCATCGACAAGTTCGCGGCCGGCACGACCTCGAGCGTCCCGATGTTCAACCTCATCGTCTTCCGCGGCGAGCTCGACGACAACCTGGTGACGGGTGGGGCCACGCGGGGCCACAGCGCCGCCGCCGCCGCCTTCAGCGTCGCGGCGACGCCGGCCGCCGCCTCGTTCGACGGCGTGACGCCGGACGGGCCCTATCCCGGCCTGTTCACCTCCGCCAACGAGACCGAGAGCTTCAGCTCCGACGGTCCCCGCCGGATCATCCTCGACCCCACCGGCGTAGAGCTCACTCCGGGCAACCGCACCAGTACCGGCGGAGTCGTTCGCCAGAAACCCGACATCACAGCCGCCGACGGCGTCTCCACCGCCGCGCCCGGCTTCAATCCCTTCTATGGCACCTCGGCCGCCGCGCCGCACGCCGCCGCGCTCGCCGCGCTCTGCAAGTCGGCCGTTCCGGCGATCACGCCGGCGGCCCTCCGCACCGCGCTGACCAGCTCGGCGATCGACATCGAGGCCGCCGGAGTCGACAAGGACACCGGCGCCGGCATCGTCATGGCGCAGCCGTTCCTGGCGGCCTGTGGTGCCGTGCCGCAGGCCTTCCTCTCGGCCGGCACCGCGGTTCCGACCCAGGCCTCCGGCGACGGCGACGCCTACATCGAGATCAACGAGACCTGGAACCTGACGGTCCCGCTCACCAATGTGGGGGGGGTCAACGCCACGGCCATCAGCGCCACGCTGACCTCCTCGACGCCCGGCATCACGATCGTGTCCGGCAACTCCGCGTACCCCGACCTGGCGCCCGCCGCCTCCGGAAACAACACGACGCCGTACAAGTTCTTCGTCGGTGCGGCCGCCACCTGCGGCGCCCAGATCAACTTCACCCTGACCGTCACCTACACCGGCGGCCCGAGCCCCCAATCCTTCAACTTCTCCCTCCCGACCGGCTCTCCGGGTACGCCCGTCACCTTCAGCTACACCGGGCCGCCCGTGCCCATTGCCGACAGCGCGGGGGCCAACGTCGCCGGCGTCACCGCGGTCGCTACACTGCCGATCGTCTCTCCCGGCAATCTGAAGGGGCTCACGGCGAGCATCGACGGCACAGCCTGCAGCGCCACCGCCGGGTCCACCACGGTGGGTCTCGACCACACCTTCGTGAACGATCTTCAGATCGACCTCAAGTCGCCGACAGGAACGCTGGTGACGGTGATCAACCGGACCGACGGCGGCGGCAACAACTTCTGCCAGACCCTGCTCGACGACACCTCTGGCACCAACATCCAGACGGCGGCCACGGCCAGCGCACCCTTCACCGGTACCTGGCAACCGGCCAACCCGCTCTCCACCTTCGGGGGTGAGGCGATCACCGGCACCTGGGAGCTGCACGCCACCGACTTCTTCACCGGCGACATCGGCAACATCCGGGCCTGGTCGGTGACCGTCACTCCGGCCGTCTGCAACGCTCCTCTGCCGGGCGCCCTCGTGACGGGCACCAAGACGGTGAGCGGCACCTTCACGCCAGGCGGCACCGTCACCTATACCGTGACCCTTACCAACAGCGGCGGCGCCGCGCAGGCGGACAACGCGGGCAACGAATTCACCGACGTCCTGCCCGCCGGCCTCACCCTGGTGAGCGCCACCGCCACCTCCGGCACGGCCGCTGCCACGGTCGCGACCAACACCGTGACCTGGAACGGCTCCCTGGCCGCGACCGGCGGCTCGGTCACCATCACCATCACCGCCACCATCAAGGTTTCGGCCTGCGGGACGGCCGTCTCCAACCAGGGGACGATCTCCTACGACGCGGACGGCAACGGCAGCAACGAAGCGACCGGCCAGACGGATGACCCCGGCACCGGAACAGCCAATGACCCGACGTCGTTCAACGTCGCCGCGGCCGCCCTCATCACCGCCACCAAGACCGAGTCCGGCGCGGCCATCCCGGGCCAGAACATCACCTACACGGTGATCCTCACCAACTCCGGATGCGGGATCCAGAACGACAACCCGGGCAATGAATTCACCGACGTCCTGCCCGCCGGCCTCACCCTGGTGAGCGCCACCGCCAGCTCCGGCACCCCGGTGGCCACGATCGCCACGAATACGGTGACCTGGAACGGTTCCATCGCCGCCAGCGGCGGCACTGTGACGATCACGATCACCGCGACCGTGAACGCCGGCACCGCCGGCCAGACGATCTCCAACCAGGGGACGTGTTCCTACGACTCCGACGCCAACAACACCAACGATGCAAGCTGCTCCACGGACAACCCCGCCACGGCGGCGACGGGAGATCCAACCTCGGTGGTGGTGAGCCAGTCCGTGCTCGAGATCCCCACCCTCTCCGAGATCGGCCTCGCCCTTCTCTGTCTGGCTCTCTCCGGCGCCGCCCTGTTGCTCCTGCGCCGGCGCCGGATCGCCTGATTCTCCTCGTCCTGAGCCCCCGGCCGCCCGGCCGGGGGCTTTACCTCCCTCCCCCCCGTCGATCTCCTCGCAGCTCCTTCCGTTTCGGCGTACTCTGTCCCTCAAAGCCTGTAATAACTCCAGCGGAGGTGCGTTCCATGAGTGAAGGAGAAAGGAGGGCAGGAGGCGTGCAAGCCGCAGCCTATGAGAAACAGACGTTGAGCCCCCCGGGAGCGCTCCAGTCCCTGGAGGCTATTTTCCGGGAGCATCACGGCGCCGTTTACCGCGCCGCGTACCGGATCACAGGCAACGCGGCAGACGCGGAAGACGTGCTCCAGACCGTGTTCACCCGGCTGTTGCGCCGGGAAGAGCAACCGGACCTGTCGAATAGCGCCGGGAGCTATCTGCATCGCGCGGCGGTCAACGCCGCCCTGGACCTGATGAGGAGAAGGAAGCGCGCACGCGCCGTCGACATCGACGACGTCAGCGAGCAGATCGTGGACGAGGACGCGGGGCCGGAACGCCGCCGCGGCAGCCACGAGATTGCCCGCCGGGTGCGCGAGGCGCTGAGCCGCCTCTCCCCACGCCAGGCCGAGATCTTCTCGCTCCGCTACCTCGACGGGCTGGGGAACCTGGAGATCGCGAAGATGCTCGGCAGCTCCCAGACGTCCATCGCCGTCATCCTGCATCGAGCGCGGCACCGGCTTCAGAAAGAGCTGGCACCGCTGGAAGGAGATTCGAAATGAGCTTCTTGAACAAAAACAACGACGCTCTGGACCGGGGGATCGCCGAGATCACCGGCGAGCCCATCGACCCGCAGCAGGTCGAAGAGGCCGCCGCCCGCGTCTGGCAGCGCCTGACGCTGGAGGCCTCCGGCGGGACTCCGGTTGCGACCGCAACCGCGGATGCACCGGTGGATCATGCCCCCCACCACACACTCAACAGTTGCGAGGACTTCCAGGCCCTGATTCCGGCCTACCTCCGCGGCGAGCTGTCCCCCGCCCGGGCTCTCCTGGTCGAGGACCACACCCGCAGTTGCATCCCCTGCCGCCGGGCTCTGCGGGAAGCGCGCGAAGGCCGCAAGGCTCCCGCGGCTCCCGTCGCGGTGAATCGCCGGCAGAACCGGATGTACTGGATGAGCCTCGCCGCCGTCCTCCTGGTCGGCCTCGGCGTCGGCCTCTTCTATACCATCCAGCAGATGGTCTACAGCGGCCGGCAGATGGCCCGTGTGGAATCGATCGACGGCACTCTCTACAAGATCCACGGTGAGGAGACCGTCCCCCTCGGTGCCGGCGAGCCGGTGACCGCGGGTCAGGAGATCCGCACCGCCAAGGGCTCGACCGCGCTGGTGCGCATGACCGACGGCTCGCTGATCGAGATGAGCGAGCGGGCCGGCCTGTCGATGACCGCCGCGTCGCGCGGCAACACCATCCACCTCGGCCGCGGGCGGATCATCGTCCAGGCCGCCAAGCAGCGTCCGCGGCATCTCTATGTCGACGCCGACGACTGCCTGGTCTCGGTGACCGGCACCATCTTCTCGGTCAACCACGGCCTCAAGGGCTCCCGCGTCTCGGTGATCGAAGGCGAGGTGCGGGTCAAGCAGGCCAAGCGCGACAGCATCCTCCACCCGGGCAACCAGGTGACGACGCACGCCAGCGTCTCCGCCGTGCCGGTCCGCCAGGAGATCGCCTGGAGCCGCAACGCGGCGCGCTATGACGCCCTTCTCGCCGAGCTGACCGCCGCCGGCAGGGACATCGACCAGCAGGTGTCACGGCCCGGTCTGCGGACCTCCAGCCGTCTGCTCGACATCGCTCCCGCCGGCACCCGTGCCTGGATCGGGCTGCCCAACCTGGGCACCAACCTGGCCGACACCCAGCGCATCCTCGATCAGAAGATCGCGGCCAGCCAGTCGCTCCAGGATTGGTGGAAGGACGTCATCGGCACGCCGGAGCGGGACGCCGAATTCCACAAGATGATCACCAAGCTCGGCGACCTCGGCCGCAACCTGGGGGACGAAATCGGCATCGCCCTGGTCGGCTCCAGCACGGACGACAGCGCGCCGGTGATCTTCGCCGAGGTGACCAATGAGGCGGGCTTCCGCGCCGTCCTCGAGCAGGACCTGGCGGAGATCCACCAGGGCAGCCACCCGGTGCAGATCATCACCGACCTGTCGGCGGTGCCGGCGGGCAAGAGCGAATCGATGTACCTGTGGATCGGCAACGGCCTGTTCGTGGCGACGCCGGACGGCAGCCTGCTCAAGCAGGTGGCGGCGAACGCGGGCGGCGCGGCCAACCCGTTCACCACCGCCAAGTTCCACGAGCGCGTCGAGCAGGAGTACCGCGACGGCGCCGGCTGGCTGTTCGCGGCCGATCTGGGCACGATGGTCGGCAAGGGGCATCAGCGCACGGCCGAGGAGCATCAACTGGCCGAGAAGCTGGGCGTGCTCGACGTTGAATATCTGATCATCAACCGCCGGGAGGCCGACAACAAGGCCGAAACCCGTGCGGCCCTCACCTTCGACCAGGCGCGGCGCGGGATCGCCGCCTGGCTGGCGGCGCCGGCGCCGATGGGAACGCTGGGCTTCTTCTCGCCCGACGCAAACCTGGTGGCCGCTTTCGTCGTAAAGCAGCCTGTGAGCCTGATCGACGACCTGATCAACATCTCCCCCGACTTCGCCGCGGCGCTCACCAAGCTGCAAGCGGAGAAGGGCTTCGACCTGCGCAACGACCTGGCCGCGCCGCTCGGCGGTGAGGTCGCCCTGGGAGTCGACGGTCCGCTCCTGCCCACTCCGTCCTGGAAGCTGGTGGCGGAGGTGTACGACGCGCCCCGCTTGCAGAACACCCTCGAGCGTGCCGTGCAGCAGGTCGACGACGCGCTGCGGGCGGAGGGCAAACCGGGCCTGACGCTTCAGAAGGATCAGGCCGGCTCGCAGACCTACTACTCCATCGCGTCGCAGGAGCCGAAGATGTCGTTCTCCTACATCTATGAAGATGGCTACCTGGTGGCGGCGGCATCCCGCGCGCTCCTCGAACAGGCGCTGCAACTGCGCTCCTCGGGCGCGACGCTGGCCACCACGCCGAAGTTCCGCGACCTCCTGGGCGCGGACGGCCAGGTGAACGTCTCGGCCTTCTTCTACCAGAACCTCGGGCCGGTGCTCGACACCGCCGCCAAGGTGGCGCCCAAGGGGACCTTCGGCCCCAAGGGCTCCGCTCCCGGCCGGATGGCCAGTCTGCTGCTCGGTCACGGTCCGACCCTGGTCTACGCCTACGCCGAGCAGGACCGCATCCTGTTCGCCAGCACCAGCGACAGTCCGCTGGGGCTCAACCTCCAGACGCTGACCGGCTTCGGCAGCGTGCTGGGCATGATGGACGGCCACGGTCACTCAGACGACACCGCGGCCGAAGAAGTCCACTAAGACGGAATGGAGCAGCGCGTGTCGAATCTGGCCATGCAGTCTCAGACAGCGTCTCACGCAGTGTCCCAGAGAGGACTGCCCGTCGCCGGGCCCGCCACGCATCCCGTCATCGATCTCGACGGGTTGCGGGTGAAGCTCGGCGGCCGGCCGATCCTCAACGGGCTGACCGCTTCGCTCAAGGGCCGCTGCATCGGGCTCCTGGGTCCCAACGGGGCGGGCAAGACCACGCTGCTCCACACCCTTCTCGGGTTCTATCCACCTTCGGAGGGCACCGCCCGCGTCCTCGGCCTGGACATCAGGTCGCAGCTTCGCGAGGTGCGTGCCCTCCTGGGCTACATGCCGGAAAATGACGCCTTCATTGCCGGTCTGACCGGCATCCGCTTCGTGCGCCTGATGGCCGAGCTGTCGGGTCTCCCCCCGGCACAGGCGATCGAGCGGGCGCACGAGGTCCTTTTCTATGTCGGCCTGGGCGAAGCGCGCTACCGCAGCGTGGACAGCTATTCACTCGGCATGAAACAGCTCGCCAAGCTGGCCCAGGCCCTGGTGCACGGCCCCAAGGTTCTCTTCCTCGACGAGCCGACCAACGGGCTCGACCCACCAGCCCGCGAACGGATGATCAAGCTGATCCGCGACATCCGCGACACCGGCGAGGTGAACGTCATTCTCTCTTCCCACCTGCTGCGCGATGTCGAGGAGTGCTGCGAAGAGGTGCTGGTTTTGAAACAGGGAGAGATCGCGGTGTATTGCGATCTCGAAGCGGAGCGCCGCGGCAACCGGCGGTTCCTGGAGATGGAGATCCGCTCCGAGGCGGACGGTGAGCACGCCGCCTTCGCCGCCGCGGTCGAAGCCCTGGGCTGCGAGTGCGCGGTCGGCGCGCGGCAGCGGCTCAAGCTGGTGCTGCCGGACAACCTGGAGATCCGCGACCTCTACCGGCTCGCCGCCGAGCGGCAGGTGCAGATCCGCCGGCTGGATTACAAACGAGACTCGCTGGAAGACATCTTCCTCAAGGCGATGGAAGGGAGCGGCAATGGCCGTCTATGAACGCAGCTATGGGCGCTACACCGGGCCGGCCACCTCAGAATGGTCGCGTTTCCTGGTCCTGCCGCGCTACGCCTACGAGGTGGTGTTCAAGAGCAAGCTTTTCGTGGGCTTCCTGGCGCTCTGCTTTGCGCCGCCGTTTTTCGCTCTGCTGGTCATCTACCTCTACCACAATGTGAGCGCTCTGCAACTGATCGGATTGACGCCCCAGAAGCTGGCCGAGATCTTTCCGATCAGCAACAGCTTCTTCTTCTATGGGATGTGGATCCAGGGCGCGCTCAGTTTTCTTCTGGTCTTCTTCGTCGGACCGGCCCTGGTGTCTCCAGACCTGCGCAACAACGGCCTGCCGCTCTATCTGTCGCGCCCCTTTACGCGCACCGAATACGTGCTGGGCAAGATGTCGGTGCTGGTGATCCTTCTTTCGGCGATCACCTGGGTGCCCGGCATGCTGTTGCTCCTCCTTCAGGGTTACCTCGAAGGAGCCGGCTGGCTGGCGCGCAACTGGCGCATCAGTTTCGGCGTCCTCGTGGGGAGCTGGGTCTGGATCGTCTATCTCTCGCTGTTCGCCCTGGCGGTCTCCGCCTGGATGAAGTGGAAACCGGTGGCCCGCCTCTCGCTGGCGCTCCTCTTCTTCGTGCTCATGGGCTTCGGCGGCGCGATCTCAGGGATTCTCAACACGCGCTGGGGCCTGACCCTCTCGCCGTGGCACGTGATCGGCGCGGTGTGGGTGTCGCTGTTCGGTCTGGAGCCGGGAGAATTGCTGCCGCCCGCCGGTGCGTGCTGGGTGGCCCTCGCCGGCGGCTGCCTGATCTTCCTCTGGCTCCTCTCCCGCCGCATCCGGGCCTATGAGGTGGTGCGATGAGCTCCCCTGCGACCGATCGCCGGGTCGTCTTCGACAACGTCTCCAAGTTCTATGGCGAGGTGCTCGGAATCAACCGGGTGAGCCTGTCGGTGCCGCCCGGCATCACCGGCCTCGTCGGCCCGAACGGCTCGGGCAAAACGACGCTGATGAACCTTCTGGTGGGCCTGCTGCAACCGACCCGCGGCTCGGTCCGCGTGCTGGGCATCGACGCGGATCATCCGGAAGAGCTGTTCCGCCATGTCGGCTACGCCACGCAGTACGACGGTTTTCCGCCGGGCTTCACCGGTTTCCAGTTCATCGAGTCCTATCTGCGCATCCACGGCTTCGACCGCACGGAAGCCGAGGCGCTGACCTGGAAATCGATCGAGCGGGTGGGGCTCGTCGAAGCGGCCGGGCGCAAGGTGGCGGGCTACAGCAAAGGCATGCGGCAGCGGATCAAGCTGGCGCAGGCGATCGCCCACCAGCCGTCTGTCCTGGTGCTCGACGAGCCGCTGAACGGTCTCGATCCGATGGCGCGCGCGGAGGTGATCGCCCTCTTCCGCGAGCTCGCGGACGGCGGCCTGCACGTCATCGTCTCCAGCCACATCCTCCACGAGGTGGATCTGATTTCGGATCAGGTCGTGCTGTTGAACGGCGGCTATGTGGTGGCGGAAGGCGCGATCTCCGGTGTGCGCGACGAGATGGAAGAGGAGCACCCGGCGCAGGTGCTGATCCGCTGCAACCGCCCGTCGCTCCTCGCCTCGCGCGTCTTCGAGCAGGATCACGTGGTCGAGGCACGGATCCACGAGGACGGCAAAGGGCTTCTGGTGCGCACCCGCGATGCCGACAAGTTCTATCTGCTGCTCAACCAGGTGGTGCTCGACAACGATCTGACGGTCGAGACCGTGATGCCGACCGACTCCGACGTCAACGCGGTGTACCAGTATCTGATCGTCGGCCAGGGAGAAAAACCGTGAGCGAGATGGTGAGCCAATCCACGTCCACCGGTACATCCTCCGGCAATGTCCGCATCGCGGCCCGCGGCACCACCTGGTCCCTCCGGCGCCGCCAGGTGCTGGCCGTCGTCCGCCTCGAGCTGCGCAAGAGCTACTTCGGTAGCCGTGGCGCCGCTCTTTTTCTCCTGGCCGCGATGCCCCTCGCGATCCCGGTGCTCATGCTGATCGCCCGGGCCTTCCGCGGTGTCGACGGGGACACCGCCGAGATCACCACGGTGTTCGCCGGTCTCTACCAATACTTCATCCTCCACTTCGTGCTCTTCCTGGGCTGCGTGCTGGTGTTCGGCAACGTCATGCGCCGGGAGGTTCTGGACCGCACGCTGCACTACTACTTCCTGACCCCGCTGCGGCGGGAGCTCCTGGTCGCCGCGAAATACGCGACCGGTGTCGCCGTCACCGCGGCCGTCTTCTGTACCTCGACCCTGGCCACGTTTCTCTTCATGTACCTGCCGGAGTCCGGCGGCAGCAGATTCATTTTTCAGGGGCCGGGATTCGGCCATCTGGCGGCGTATCTCCTGGTGACCGTCCTGGGCTGCATCGGCTACGGCGCCATGTTCCTGGCCTTCGGCTCCTTCATGCGCAGCCCGATCGTTCCGGCCCTGGCTCTCTTCGGCTGGGAGTTCCTGCACGCCTTCCTGCCGCCGCTGCTCAAGCAGGTCAGCGTCCTCCACTACCTTCTCGCTCTCTGCCCGGTGCCCCTCTCGCAAGGCCCGCTCGCCATCCTCTCCGACGCCCCCTCCCCCTGGCTCGCCATTCCGGGGCTGCTGATTCTCTCCGGAGCCCTGGTCGCCGTCTCGGCCTGGCGGGCACGGAAGATGGAGGTGGCGTATGAGGAGGATTAGGTTGGGCTGAAGTGCCGGCCTGCTATGATGGAGTGATGAGCCAACCAGCCGACGTCTGGCCCGCTGACGAGACGATCACTGAGCCCGGTGATGCCTTGCGGCCGCACGTCTGGGAAGGGGAGGATGACCACGTCATCTTCTGGATGCTCAGCCTCACCCCCACCCAACGCGTCCAAGTGGCGCAAGAGTTTGTCGATGGCGTCGTGATGCTCCGGAATGGGCTCCGCTCCTAAGTTCATCGAGACTTAGGTCGTCTTCGACTTTCCACCGATGGTGTTCTCCGCGCTCCGGAACTCCGGGAGGAGCTCCGGCGTGCCTAGACGATTCGTCGTCAACGCCTCGCCGGTCATCTTCCTCAACCAGATCAGTGAGCGGATGTGCTAGGCCGATACGCAGAAGCAGCCGCGGAAGAAGTCGCCGGACGGAGCTGCGCCGCTTCCCACGGAACCCGCCTATTCGACCAACCCTCGCGGCATGCCGCACGCACGTCCCATCTCCTCTCTCCGGCCTCCTCGTGAACCTTCCAACGAAAGAACAAGCCTCACCGGCGACTGGGTACGCTTCCTCGTGGCTTGAGAAGCTTCCCTGGCCGCCAGGTAAGCTTCTCTGGTGACTTGGTAAACTTCTCAGCGGAAAAATAAGCTTCCCTCGCGGCTCGGTAAGCTTCCCTGGCCGCCGGGTAAGCTTCTCTGGTGACTTGGTAAGCTTCCCGGCGGAAAAATAAGCTTCCCTCGCGGCTCGGTAAGCTTCTCTGGCCGCCAGGTAAGCTTCTCTGGTGACTTGGGTAAGCTTCTCAGCGGAAAGATAAGCTTCCCTCGCGGCTTGGTAAGCTTCCCTGGCCGCCGGGTAAGCTTCTCTGGTGACTTGGTAAGCTTCTCAGCGGAAAAATAAGCTTCTCTCGCGGCTCGGTAAGCTTCTCTGGCCGCCAGGTAAGCTTCTCTGGTGACTTGGTAAGCTTCCCTCGCGGCTCGGTAAGCTTCTCTGGCCGTCAGGTAAGCTTCTGGTGACTTGGTAAGCTTCCCGGCGGAAAAATAAGCTTCTCTCACGGCTTGGTAAGCTTCTCTGGCCACTCGGTAAGCTTCTCTGGTGACTTGGTAAGCTTCATGGCCGAAGCAATAAGGCAATAAGGTGGCAAGACCGACAGCTCAGACCCGCTCGGCGCCAGGTTGCTTCGATAGCGCACGATCGAAGGTTCCGAGCGGAATGTGTCCAGCCTTCCGCGCGATTTCGAGCACGAGGCAGTCAGAGAACTGCACCTTCGGGTGCTCGCGGAAGATCGTCAAGCGCCGCAGCCACGACCGCAACATACTCCTCCTCCGCCGCGACCTGGACGGCGTCATCGCCGCTGACGAGCCGCACGGGGACGTTCGTTTCAACGGCGCGCATGTCTGGCTCGTACGTAGTCCTCGATACCTTTCTTGAGATCCTTCAGGTCGTGAGGTGCCGGAGGCCCTTCGGGGAAAAGGGCCTTGCGGACATCGGCGAAGCTGTGCTTGCAAATCCGCCGTACCACGACGGTGTCCCCCTCTGACTCCCACTGGATCGTCGTCCCGGGCACGATCCCAAGACGGCGGCGCACTTCCGATGGAATCGAGATCTGACCCCGGGACGTGACGCGAGAAGTAGCAATCTTCATAGAAACTACTTTGCCCTGGTAATGCAGCGATGTCAAGAAAGGTTCTGTCGATTCAGGTACCTATAGAGTCGCCGGCAAGTGGAGTCATAGGCTCGATAACCGGCTTCACCAGAGATGTGGCTGCAAAACGGGCCACCCTCCTCATCAACAAAACGAAGAACGAGTTGTAAACGCGCGAGGGCGCGAAGCTCTGGATCCAGGTTGACTTCGTCTATGATCACGCCGCCAAGGAGAAAGGCGTTGTCGAAATGTCGGACTATGGTGCGTGACGACAGCGAGGACAAAGCCAGGCCAGAGAGAAATGGCTCCAATACAACAAGAATTTTTCTTCCGGTGGCGAGGTCTTCCTCGCTGCGCATCCATTCGTCTCGGCCAATCAGTCAGCTCCGGGAGGAGTCGCTGCGAAACCGTCTTCCTGCCTTTCGCTGTTGTCGAGCTAATCAATTTTTCTTCCGCTCCAGACATACTTTTCCCGACCTCCCTCCCGCTTGCTGCAGCGACACCACTCTGTAGAGGAATGTATCATCACCGCTGTGCTCACCCAGCCTGGGGAGTGCCTCGAATTCGCACCGGCCGAGACCTTCTCAAGACTCGCTTCCGGGCCTTAACGAACACCATGACGCTGACCATGTCGACCTCTAATGGTTTCGAAAGTCGTTGTAGGGAGCTTGCAAGACCACAGCAGAATAGATCTCGAGGAGGGCTTGCTTCAGGGCGTCCGGCTCCTCAACCCAACGAACGTCCATCTGCCTGATCTGCTCCTTCGCTTGAACAAATGCAGCCCTGAAGCTGGGATCAGCTGCCAAACTTTGGCGAGAGCCCTCGGTTACATAGCTTGCCACTAGCTGCTTCGTGATCTCGCGCGCAAGACGAAAAGCGAAGGGAGCTGAGTTGTGCCGTGAACTGGGCTGACAATGCTCCTGAAGGCGTCTCCTCAGGCGGTCTGTGCGGCCAACGTAAAGATGCCTTGCTCCCTCGGAGAATAGGTAGACACCAGATCGTGGCGCATCTCGCGGTATATCTGTCACTCTGACGGGCTGCATTGCTATGAGCCTTCGAAAGGACGGCTCAAGTGACTCGACGTACTCTGCGAATCTTCTGTCCATTCAGTCTCTCGTATAGCGCCTCGGAAGCTCACCGCGGCAAGCGCGCAAAGCGCGATTGCCGTCTGGTGCAGCTCTGGGGTTGGCCGCCTTTCGCGTCTGCTCGATACTCGTATGAGCCGTTTGTTCTTTAGCCTCTGGAGGATAACATACCCGGAGGCGCCGCGTTGCTCTTAGTCAGTAGAACCGGTGTGCTGAAGTTTGCAGGTGAGCAACGGAATTTTGTCTGACGAAGGGTCTTGGCGACAATGAGGAGGGAGGTTTTTCGAATCGCGGGTCGTTAGATACGTAATGCGCACAGTCTCTATGATGCACTGACCCTCGTGGTTTGTGAGGGCCGGAAGGTTCGTGGAGATCCAGAGGTTGAAGGAACCACGGCCCAGCTCCGCGGTCCCAAAAGTTACATATTGGAACATGTTGCGTCCATACTGCTTGCCATGAGTATCGGCGCTGTTCGCAGGGTACCAAGTAATGGAAATAGGGGTGAAGTCGTGGTTTCCTGACTCGGGTGAGGTGCACTGGAAGTCATGCCGACCAGTGGCTTCAAGGCGGATTGCCGGATTATGGCTGCCGAATTCGAAAATGGCGTCATAAACGCACATCACCGGCACTTGATCCGCGGAGGCGGGGGCAGAGAAGGTAGGCAGAAGAGATACCAGGAGCGCTGCCACGAAAACACTGCGCATGTCGTTCTCCTTCTCGGAATGCGCTGGCGAGCCGGCGCGTTAATGGACTCAGGCTTTTCGATGGCGTCGATTGCGACGCAAGCGATTATTAGGCGTCCAACCTCAGATTGGATGCTGTGCACTCCCACCGGGCCTTGATCCTTCGCCAAGCTCTTTTGACTTTCCGAAGCCGAGGCCTTGGACGGTCAGCATCGTGCCATTCCTTTCTGGTCTGGCTCTACAACTTTCTGCCAGCCTACAACGCTTCAGAATCATCGTCAACTCAAGAGCCAGTGACGTATAGGCGACATGGAAGGCCCTCCGAATGTCGCGTTGGCGAACGCTGTCAACGCGCCAGATCTCGCCGGCTACCCCCTGGACCAAACCACTGAAACAAGCTCCCGGAGGCCAGAACAGATAGAATAGGACCGTGGCCGCGACCAACAAGGAGCTGATCGCCTCGCGATTCAGAACCACCCTGGAGCTTTTCGAGCTTGGGGAGGCGATGCTTCGGCAGAAGCTGAGGCGGAAGCACCCCCTGGAAGGCGAGGCCGAGATCGAGGCCCGCGTCCAGGAGTGGCTCGAACGACGGCCCGGAGCCGAGCACGGCGACGGGGTCGGGCGTCCGGTCGCGTGGCCTCGGCGCTCATGAATCCTCTGGCCGAAACTCTCGGCCGCATCGCCGACGACCTCCGGAAGCTCGGGAGATCGTGGTCTCTCATTGGTGGCTTGGCTGTCGGTGCACGGGCTGAGCCCCGGACGACACGAGATGTCGATCTCGCGGTCGCCGTGGCCGGGGACAAGGAGGCCGAGGCGATCGTCTTCCGTCTCCAGACTCTCGGCTATGCGGTTCTCGCGGTCCTGGAACAGGAGTCCACAGGCCGGCTGGCGACGGTGCGCCTCAGGCCTCCCAACGAACGAGAGGGCGGCGTCATCGTCGACCTCCTTTTCGCATCCTCCGGAATTGAGCCTGAGGTTACCCAGGCGGCGGAAGACTTGGACATCATTCCTGGCCTCCGCGTTCCGGTCGCCCGCATTGGCCACCTGATGGCCCTGAAGATCCTGGCGCGTGACGATCGCCAGCGACCGCAGGATCTCGACGACTTGAGGGCACTGCTGCTGGAGGCTGAGCCGCACGACATTGAGGAAGCGCGCAGCGCTCTTCGACTCATCGAGGAACGCGGCTACCACCGAGGCAAGCAACTCCTCGCAGAGCTTGAGCAGCTCGTCGGTTGAATTGGCGGCCCGAAGGATCTGGGGGACGGAAAGGTCCGCCCACCCAGATCCTTCGAGCTCGCAGGGCTCGCTCTCAGGATGACGTCGTTGTTGGGTAAGCTCATAGGTCGATGTCGCGGGGGCCGTCCTGGGGGCGCTCGATCTCCAGGCCCTTGACGCTGCGTCTTACTCTCCCATTCCTCCGCGGCGACGACGACCACGGCCTTCCGGCCGTGCCGAGTGATCACCTGAGGTCCCTTCTTCAAGGCGCTCTCAACAACTTCACTCAGAGGGTGTCTGAGAAGCCCACGTCCTCCCCTTCCCCTGGGGGTTCTCTCTCCGGCTTCATCGGAATCCGCACTCACGGGAGGGAGATCGGTGACCGCGCCCAGGTGCGCGGTCATCGGGGGGCCTCGCGCAGCGACCGAGCTCGTGAACGCGGTCACTGCGCTAGCGAACGCTGTCACCAAGCTAGCGAACGCGGTCACTGCGCTCGCGAACGCGGTCACCAAGCTCGCGAGCCCGGTGACTGCGCACCGTGCAGAGTCACCGCGTTCGCGAGCTCGGTCATCGAGCTCGCGTGCGCAGTCATCGCGTTCGCGAACGCAGTGGCTCAACTCGCGAGCTGAGCCACTGCTCAGCTTGCGCGGTCATCGCGTTCGGTGAGGGGATGATCGAGCTCGCGAACGCAGTGGCCCAGTTGGCGAACGCGGTGACCGAACTCGCGAACGCAGTCATCGCGTTCGCTGACGGGATGATCGCGCGCGCCTGAAGTCAGCGACGAGGGGGCGGGTGGGAGAGGGGCCAAGGAGGGGTAGGGCTCCTGCTGCCTACTCCACTTTGGTCAAGTCCCGGCTCAACCGGTTGCACGGCTGCACGCCGCGCGCCGGGTCCGGATGCTTCAAGGTCTTGAGCTGCGCCTCGCTGATCTTGAAGTCGCAGCCCAGCCGGAAGCTCCACTGGGCGGGCGGCTTGCACTCGCCGGGTTTGCTGTCGGCATTGGTGGTCGAGCCCGACCATTCGGCCAGCGGGCGCCCGCTGGGCGGTACGATGGGCGTGGCCTCGCCTCCCTGGGTGACCGTGGCGCTGTAGGCCAGCACTACGAACGGCCCCTCTTCGCAGCAGCCGAGTGTTGTCGGGTCGCAATTGTCCGGTTTGACCTTCGAGGCGAAGACCGTATGGACCTCCACCCGGTCGCCGGGACGGACCTCCTCGCCGGTCCGCACGCTGGCCTCGCCCCCGCAGCCTTGCGTGTTCTCAACCGGGGCGTGGTAGTGCTGGCCGCAGCGCTGGAGCGTCTGGGGAACGCAGCCCGGGCGAGCATAGTACTGGATCGACGTCGCGGGGGAGGTCCATTCGGCGATGGATTTCTTCGAGGTCAGATCGTAGAGCGAGGGGGTCGCGGGGTCCAGATTACGCGGCGACTGAGGGTTCGGACAACTGGGCTGCTGGGCAGTGCCGGGCCAGGAAACCGCGAGCAGCAAGACGGCGCTCCAGACGGCGGTCTTCAGTCGGGTCATGGTCTTCCTCCGTGTGTGGCTGGAGATGATGGCAGAAGAGCGTGGGAGGAGCAATCCGGTGCCCTGCGGTGCTGAAACGTTTATCCCTCTTCCGTCGTCCTCCTGTATGGAGTGACGATGACGGCCTTCGAAACGACTGCTGAGCAGCACCGGCGACGGGTCTTCACGTTCGCGCGCTCCCTTCTCTCCAACCGTGAGGAGGCGGAGGAGGTGACGCAGGACGTGTTGGTCCGGTATTGGCGCCACCAGGAGCGGGTGGAGGAGGAGCATCTCGGCTCGTGGCTGCTGCGGGTGACCCGCAATCTCTGCTACGACCTGCTCCGGCGGCGCCGGTCCCATCTGACGGCGGCCGGTCCTCCGGCGGATGAGGAGGAAGCGGCGGAGATCGCGAGCGCGGAGCCCGACCCGGAAGCGCGGGTGCAGGCGACGTATTTCCGGCGCCGTCTGAACGAGGCGCTGGAGGAGATCGGCGAGCCGTATCGGACCGTCGTCGTGCTGCGCGAGGTCCAGGGTTGGACGCACCGGGAGATCAGCGTCTCGCTGGGCGTTCCCGAGGCCACCGTCCGTGTCCATCTGCACCGCGGACGGCAGCGGTTGCGCGGCATTCTGCGCGAGGTGTACGGACATGAATGAGCCCATGCTTTGTGACGCGGCCCTGGAGTGGATCGAGCCTTCTCTCGACGGCGAGCTGGCCGCGGACGAAGAAGCCCGGCTGCGGGATCATCTGGCAGGCTGCCTTTCGTGCGCCGCCGAGATGGCTCTGGCAATGAAGATCCAGCGTGAGCTCCGTGCTCTCGCTCCGGCGCGCCGGGGAGTCGTGGTGCCGTTCGCGCGGCCTGCCCGGCCGGAGAGCGCCGCCCGCGCGTTTCTGATCGCCGCCATGCTTGCGCTCGCCGTGGGCGGCACGATCTTCCTGGCGCAGATCCGGGCTCGGCCTGCCGGGACGATCCAGGCCGCAGCGAAGCCGGCGGAGCCCGCAGATGTCACCCGCGCCACCGCTGAGGCGCGCTATGCCCTGGCCTATATCGCCAAGGTGAGCCGCCACACCAGCCTCGATCTGCGGGACGGCATCCTCCGCCGGCGGATACCGCTCACGAGCACGGACTAGCCCGGAAAGGAGTCTTACCGCGATGCGTTGTTCAACTTTCTCTGGTGCTGTGCTGGCCCTCCTGCTGGCGGTGCCCGCCGCATGGGCCGTCCAGCCGGCCGACGCGGGGGCCCTGCCATTCCAGGAGCTGGATCTTTTCCCGCGCGACAAGCTGTCGGTCGAGATCAATCTCGAAGGCCCGATCCTGCGCATGGTCTCGCAGTTCGCCCAAAACGACGACCCCGACTTCGCCAAGATGATGGCGGGTCTCAAGGCGATCCACGTCCAGGTCTTCCCGCTGAAGGACAAGGCGGACGCCGGGCCGCTGCGAGGAAAGATCGACCGCAGCGTGCGCTGGCTGGAGGACCACGGCTGGCACTCGACGGTGCGGGTCCGCGATAAAGGGGAAGAGACCTACATCTATCTGAAGGAAGCGGACGGCATGATGGTCGGCCTGGCCATCCTGTCGGTCCAGCCCGGCGACGAAGCAGCCTTGATCAACATCGTCGGCAAGCTCGACCCGGCCCAGATCGGGCGCGTCGGCCGCAGCCTCAACATTCCGCAGCTCCAGAAAGCGCAGCCCCGTTCCGGAGGTAAGCCATGAACCGCCCCTGCAAGACCCACAAAATCCTGACCGCACTCGTTCCCTTGATTCTTGCGCTCCCCTTCGCCGGCTGCGGCGCCGGGAGCCCATCCGTCGATACCGTGCGCGCGGAGATCGAGCGCCGCGTTCCCGAAGCCCGCTTCGAGCGCGAGAGCCACATCCGGCTCGGTCGCATCACCCTCGGCCTCGCCCGCGGCATCGTCCATCTCGCCGATCCGGGCGATCCGGACACCAAGGTGCTCGACGACATCCACCATCTCGAAGTGGCCACCTATCGCGTGCGCTCCCTGCCCGACCTCGAAAAGCGTCTGAGCTCCGAGACCGGCTTCGAGCAGGCCCTCTCCCGGAGCGGATGGACCATGGCGGTCCGCCAGCGCGATCACGAATCCCGGACGTGGATCTTCCTGCGCGCGGATGACCAGGGAGCGCTGAGCAATCTCTACGTCGTCTCGCTCGATCCTGCCGAGCTGACCCTCGTCCGCCTTGACGGCCATCTCGACCGCGCCATGGCGGACTCGATCGCGGAGCACCCAAAGAAGCTGGCCCAGGAGGTCGGCGGGGGCGGGGAGGCGACTCGGTAACAGGCCCTCTCTCAGGAAGGGGCTGCGGGAATAGAGCTACTTGTAGGCGGAGTCGTGATCGGGGTGGAGAGAGAGGATTTTCAGTTGATTTCCGTCCCTCAAGGCGACCACCCGAAAGCCCTTTCCAACCCGGAAACTGTAGAGCCGCTGACCGGAGGGACCGACCCGAGAGTCGATCAACTCCCAGTTTAGGCCGGAGTCCTGATAGACCTGCTCCCAGCTCATCCGGGACAGCTTCCGGAGAGTCCAGTCCCTAACAGACTTGTTTGTTGCTGCTTGGTGAGCCCAAAGAGGTCGTTCTGGAAGTCAGGGTCGTTAAGATCCAGTTTGATTCGGCTTGACTCCACCACGCAGCCTCTCCTCAAGCTGGTCGAGATCGGTTTCCTGGAATGGCGTGCGCGCGGCTCGCGCGAGAGCTCGGTCGAGCTTGGCCTTGGCCTCGGGCTCGTGCAGCCAACGCTCGTTGTCTGGGACAAAGTCTCCAACCTTCACGATCCAGACACCGGGCTCCAGCTCGTCGACGACCGCCTGTCTCCCAGCATAGCGCTTCCCTAGCGAAATCTGCCCGCTGCTTCCCAAAGTCTTGATGGCTGCCATAAGTTCTCCAGGTGGCATTATGGCATGGTCCCAGGGGCTCGGAGCCGGTTAGGACTCCGGTCCCGCGGCGACTTCCGAGACACCTTCTCAGCCGCCTACGAATCCGTCTCGTCCGCGTCCTGCTCCAGGCTCTGGACGATCTGGGTGACCTCGACCTCGGCTTTGCGGATCTTGCCGCGGCAGAAGAGGCGACGCGATAGAAAAACTCGCACGCAGCTCAGGCTTCAAGATGTTGAAGGAGTCCGTCTAAAAGGATAGTAAGGCGGAGGTCCGTCTGGCAGTCGGCAGCCTGTGCTGTGCGCTCATAATTATTCTTAGCCCTAAACAGAGCCTCGCGATGCGCCTGCGGGTGAGAGCGAAAATAGGCCAAAAGTTCTTGAACCGCTTCTCTGCTTGTCTCAAAGGCTTCTTTATGTCGCTCCATGGCGCTCAGAATGTGAGTCAAATTGTCCATGGCGGCAGCGAGACCGGATTGCAGAACATATGTCTTGAAGCGTTGAGCGAGAGATCGATAGATCTCAACCGCCTCATTAGCCCTTGCGAGCGCTTCGTCATAGCGAGCGGCCCTGGCTAGCGTCGAACCAAGTAGGTCCAGGCTGTTAGCTAATTGAGGCATAAAAGAAGCTGGCCGTTGATTCGCGAGCTGCCGAAAAATATTTTCTGCCTCTTGGCTTGCTCGGATAGCCTCCTCGTGGTGCCCCAAGTCATTCAGCATCATGCACAGGGTGTTCAAAGTTCTCGCCAACTCTGGAAGAAAAGCATCCGGCCGGTCGCGAGCTAAACCGCGAAAGATGATCTCGGCATCGAAGATGACGTTCAGTGCCTGTTCATATTGCTTTAATGCTCGGAGGCATAGGGCAAGGTCGCACAGGCTCTCACCAAGATCTGATTTGAATATTTCGAGACCACTCCGGGAGAGAATCTTCCTTATATCAGCAGCCTCCTGAAACGCCGACAGAGCCTCCTGAAATCGTCTCTGGAGGTTAAGGATCAGCCCCAAGTTGTTCAAGCTAGTAGCCAAACCTCCTTGGAATGCGCGAGCAAACTCCGCTACCTGTCGCCAAATCTCGACCGCCTCTCGTGCAGCACTGAAAGCTTCATCAAATTTTTCAAGCTCGCTCAACCGCATCCCTAAACTTGTCAGGCTGAAGGCTAACCGCGGGATCATTTCTTTAGGATTTTCTTGCGCTAGAGCGCGATAGATTTCAACCGCCTCTTCTGCGACGCTAAGGGCCTCTTGGTGCCTGCCTGCCTGGCTCAGCCGGATTCCCAGTCGCGCGGCGCAAGCGGCTAACCGATCCTGATTATCCACTCGTTCCAGCGCTTTCAGCTCATCATATACCTTCAGGGTAGCCGCCAAGGCGACCTCTCGCAAAGGCACTGATTGCAGGAAATCCGGTTTGTCACATCGGACCATCAACTGCAATGCCACCTCGAAGGAGGCTTTCCTTTCAATACAGGGGGCCAGGATTTGTCCCAGAGGGTCGCCGACCGCGACGGCCACTTCGAGGGCTGGTAGACCGAGAGTACTCAATCGTGCCTCGAAAACCTTCAGCAAGAAGTCCTTGGCGATCTCGCGACCTCTCAGGGTCTGCGCAATTCGCCCAAGGACGGTGAGAGCATGCCGTCTGAAGGGATCAGGCGCCCAATCGAAACTCCTTTCGAGGTAATCGTCGCCCCGTCTTAATGCGAGGTAATCGTCGGGCGGTCGTAATGCTTGTAAGACGAATTCCTCGCTAAGAAGGTCTGGCTCGAGGCCTGCAACGTGCCAGCCGGAGTGGGGAGCCGCTGCATACAGACTTCGGACTAGATTGACAAGAATCTCTGAGAGCGCAGCGCTGGCGGCCGAGCCGAGGAGTTGGTGGGCCAACGTTCTGCATTGGGCTTCACTGAGTCCTCCCCCGAGGCTTAAGACGGCTAACATTCTCTCCATCGCATGCTGAAGGACAATCTGCTTTTCCGAGTCGATGCAAAGTCCTTTGATCTCTTGAGACCAAAAGAACCGCTCTCGTTCGAGGATCTCTTCTAGCAATAGCTCCTCGGTCGCAGCCGGTCGGCCCTCAGCAGCAATTAACGCAGCCATGTGTAGATAGAGTGGGCGCCCGAAGGCTTCTCGACTCAAATCCGGGTTCGACCAAAGAGCAGGCTCTTCAACGCGAAGGTAAAAGGTGAAAGCCCGAACCGCCGCGGCGAATGGGTCCCATCTTGCAACTCCTTCTGTGCTCAGCGGAGGAAGTTCCATCGAGGCATAACGACCGTCGAGGAGGTCGGCTTCTTCCGCGCCTTGGCGGAGTGTTTTTAACCAGTCACCTTCTCGCCGAGCCAAGAGCACCACCCGAACCCTAGGGCCCGGAAGTGGAGCACGAGCCATTCGGCTGACGAGCTTCTGAACTTGAGGAAGCCGGCTCTCGGCATAGTCCACAACAACGAGACGGGAAATCAGGCCCTCAAGCAGCTCAGCGAGGCTCCTAGCATCAGCGTCGGGATCGAGGAATCCAGCGTGCCAGCCCTGAGCGGCAAGCCGACGGCAGCCCTCCATCAAGAGCCTTGTCTTACCGAGTCCCCCATCGCCATGGACGATCCAGAGGTCGCGAGTGCGTGGCCCGTTGGCGAAGGCAGCCAAGGCCTCCAAGGCCTCTGATCGCCCGGATTCGTTGAAGTCCACAATCTCGTAATTCGCGGTTAAGAGGCGCGAAGGAGAAACGCGGTCGCGGTCGAGCTCGAGATGTCGACTCGTCAGCCAGCGCTTGACGCCCAAGATATCCTCTACGGCTCGATTCAGATTAACCGCGCGGCTGGAAGCGAGCCAGTGACTAAGATCTGCCGTCGTCTTACTGATGAGAGCTTTAAGATCGGCGCGGGTGCGTACTCGTTTCTCAGGTTCCTTCTCGATGGAGGCCTGAAGGAGTTCGGCAACGAGGCAGTGGAGGAGTTCAGGCGGATGGCCCTGTTGCGCGAGGAGGTCGCGGAGACGACGGCGAACACCTTCCAGGTTGGGCTGCTCCAGGCGCCACTCGATCGAACGGATCAGGTCAGTCCAGCGATCGATATCGGAATCGAGCCATGCCAGAGCGTCGGTCAACTGCTGGCGAAAAGGCTCCCGTGCGTCCTCGTCGTCAGAGACGGGAAGCAACTGACGCAGGCCTTCAATGACTTTCTGACGCACAGCGGCGTCTTCACAAGCTGTGCCCCAGTCGGCAAGTATATCTACTTCCAGGTCTCGGGTTCTCTGCGGACGGCGCCAGGCTGTGGAAGTGAAAAGAAAGGTTCGCTTGTCTCCGGCTCTGCGCAGGACGTAATGGGAGATCGTGAAGCGACGGAGAGTGCCCTTGACCACTTCGTTGCGGATGTTGATCCCGCCTGAAAGGGCCTTTACCTGCTCGCTCACGCCCCCTGAGCCGTCGAGGAGGAGGCGGTCTAAGTCTTCGTCGCCCTCGCAGCGAAGGGCTTCCTCATCTTTCAGCTCGAACCAGCGCTCAACGCCGAGGAACGTCTGATAGAGGTAACCCTCGATCGCTGCATGTGCAGCGCGTCGAGGCTCCAGAAGCGGCGGAAACACGCTCAAGGCTTTAAATCACCATTGTTCGGCATGTCGTCCGATCGATAGCGCTATAGCAGACTCGACTAGCTGGCCCAAGAGGTCGGTGGCGGAGAGGCGGCGCGATAGGAGAGGATCCTACGAATCCGTCTCGTCCGTGTCCTGCTCCAGGCTCTGGACGATCTGGGTGACCTCGACCTCGGCTTTGCGGATCTTGCCGCGGCAGAGGTCGAGGAGCTGGGCGGCGCGGCGCAGCTCTTCGGCGAGGCGGTCGATGTCGATCTCCTCGCCTTCGATCCGTTCGAGGATTCCTTCAAGCTCGTCCATGGCTTCGCGGAAGCTCGGCTCGGCGGCGGCTGGTGCTGACTCAGTCATGGTGTCTCCACTCGGCTGTCGAGGGTCCCGCCGGAGACCCGGGTGGTGATGCGGTCGCCGGCCCGGACCTGGTCCGGGTGGCGGAGGAGGTCTCCCTCCGGGCCGCGGGTGAGGCTGAAGCCGCGCTCCAGGGTGCGCTCCGGAGCGAGCTGCTGGCAGAGGCGCTCCATGCCTTGCAGCGTGGCGCGCGTCTCCCGCAGGTGACCGCGGGACGCGGCGATCATCTTCTCTCCGAGCCGCACTCGCTCTTTCTCTTCGGCTTCGACACGGCGCGGCGCGAGATCGGCGAGGCGGCTCCGCAGCTCCAGCCGGCGGCGCTCGGCCTGGCGCAGGCCGCTCCGGCCCAGGCGGCCGAGGGCGCGCGCCAGCTCGTCGATGCGCTGGCCGGCGGAGGCGAGACGCATGCGGGCGAGCTGCACTCCGCGCTCCGCCCGGCCCAGGGCCTCGCGGCCGGCGCGCAGCGGCTCCAGAGCTTCGCGCACCAGCGTGCGGCGGAGATCGTCCAGCCGCTGCTCCTGGCGGACGAGGCGCTCGACCAGAAATTCGGCCACTTTGGTGGGCGTCTTGAACGACTGATGGGCCACCTGATCGGCGATCGAGACGTCGATTTCGTGCCCCAGACCGGCGAGGACCGGGAACGGCGCCCGGGCGATGGCCTCGGCGATGGCCCGGCTGTCGAACACGGCGAGATCGCTCCGCGAGCCGCCGCCGCGGATCAGCACCGCGCAGTCGACCGGCAGCCTGGCGATCGCGGCGAGCGCGGATACCACCTCGCGCTCCGCGTCCCGCCCCTGCATCGCGGCGTGCAGCAGGAGCACCTTGAAGCCGTAGCCGCTCTCGGCAAGCCCGGAAAGGAAGTCGTGATAGGCCGCGCTTTCGCGCGATGTGATGAGCGCGATGCGCAGCGGCAGATCGGGCAGCGGGAGCGCCTGGTTGCGCTCCAGGAGGCCGGCCGCGGCCAGGGCGGCCAGCGTCTCCCGCCGCCGCAGCTCCAGCATGCCGAGGGTGAAGGTGGGATCGACCTCGCGCACGCAGAGCTGGAGACGGCCGCCCGGACCGTAGAAATCCACCGAGGCGCGACAGCGGATCTGCATCCCCTCGGCGATCTGCTGGCCGCTCGGCGCGAGCATCTTGCGCACGCGGAGCAGATCGCCCTTCCAGATCACCACGTCGAGCTTGCCGACGATCTCGTCCCGCTCGCCTTTTTCGATCAGCTCGAAATAGAGATGGCCGCGCGCGCTCGGGCGGACGCGCTGCGCCTCGCCGACCACCCACACCGCGGAGAACGCCTCGGCGAGGAAGTCGCGGATCTCCCCGCACAGCCGGGAGACGGAATAGGTGGGCTCGAAGAGCGACAGACTCAGAGGAGGGCTCCGCCCGGTCCGGTCAATGGTAGGACTTGAGGTCCTTCGAGGTGTGCAGCGGGATCGACTCCGCCCACTCGACGGCCTTCTTGTCACCCGCCGTCAGCTTGGTGAGGAAGTCCACCGCCTCCTCGCGCTCGCGGAACAGGCGCCAGATGAAGGTGTGGCCGGCCGGCGCAGTGAAGTAGGTGTAGCTCTTCGCGCCGCCGACGCTCAGATCGAAGCCGAGGTTCGACTCGCCGTTGACGCCGACGCAGGCCACCGCGATGGCACGCCAAGCGAGGGCCAGGGCGCGGATCGCGTCCTCGTATTCGGCCAGCTCCTCGCGCGACAGCGGCGAGTGGAAGACCGAAATGCGCGCGCCGTCTTCTTCCGCGAGCAGGTTGTACGGAATGTCGTGGCGGTCCAGGGCGTCCTTGGTCTCGCTGGTGGTCACGAAGACGTCCTCCGTGCCCACCACCTTGTAGGTGACGGCGTAGACCTCTTTTTCCAACTGCGCAAACGACTCGGCGAGGATGCTCTCGTCCTCGATCGTGAAGTAGTACAGCCGGTTCATCATGCGGCGCGCAGCCATGCGCAATCCTCCAAGCTCCCGGTGTCAGATGGTTGTGCGGCCCGGCCGCCGGGGCGGCGCGGAACAGGTCATTCTACCAGATCAGACCCCGGTCCCCCCGGCGGTCCACTGGGGATCGGGCTCATAGCGGGGCGGCGGGAGTTGCCGCGGCTTGAGCGCCAGGCCGAGGAGGAGGCCCGCCGCGCAGCCGCCGAAGTGGGCGGCGTTGTCGATCTGCGGCATGCTGAGCCCGAAGTAGACGTTGATGCCCGCCCAGAAGACGAGCTGGCCGAGGAGTCCCTTGGCGGCGGGCGTCAGCATCTTGCGGCGGCTGATGAGGAAGGTGATCAGCGCGCCCATCAGCCCGAAGATCGCTCCCGACGCGCCGACGCTCGGATGGTTGCTCCACCACAGGCTGGCTGCGGAGCCGGCGAGGCCGGTGACCAGGAAGACGCTCAGCAGCGCGCGCGAGCCGAGCAGGACCTCGAACAGCGAGCCGAGCTGATACAACGCCCAGGAGTTGAGCAGCACGTGCGCGAAGCCGCCATGGAGGAACATGCTGGTGAGCGGCCGCCACCACTGGCCGGCGAGCACCAGGTCCCGCTGGTCCGCGCCGAGCTGGGTGAGCTCCAGTCCGGTCGCCAGATCCACCACGAAGACGACGGCGATGACGGCGAGCAGCACTGTCGTGACCGGCGTCTGCCGGCCGAGAAGAGTCCGCATCAGCGATCGCCTTTCAGATACCCATCGAGCTGCCGCCGTTCCGCGGGAGTCACGTCGGCGTCCTCCAGCAGGAAGGTCTCTCCGGCGGCCGGCAGTGGCACGACCGCCCGGGTCAGCGACTGCTCCAGGGCCGGGCAGTCGACGTCGGTGAACGGCAGCGACGAGACGCCCTCGCACAGCTCGACGAGCCGCTTGCCGATGCCGCTCTGGATGCGCACGCGGATGCTCCGCGGGAGCTGCTCCGGCGTGACCTCATAGCCGCCGCGCACCTTGCGCAGCCGGATGCGCCCCTGCATCTCCAGCACCTGCGGCGGCACCTGCACTTCGTCCTGCAACCGCGTGCTCAAGCTCCCGACCTCCACATCGGCCACCAGCCAGCCCTTTCCCATGAATTCGACCTGCAGATCTCCCGTGAAGCTGTTCCCGGCCCCCGGCTCCAGCCGCAGCGAGTGGCTCCGCACCGTCAGACTGTTGCGCGGCGACGACAGCCGGATGGTCACCGGTCCCTCCTCGACAGGAAGGATCTCCGGCGCCACCTGACTATATGTCCGGTTGAGCTTTTCGAAGCGGAGATCTCCGGCGGCCCCGCGGGCCGCTGGCCCTGCCTCCGTCGAGAGGAGAAAGAGGGACGGGACGAGCAAGGCGGCCAAGGTTTGGCGTTTCACGATGGTATTTCAGTTTTCGAGAGCGTCATCGTGAATGTCGAGCGCGATGGCGAGAGCCAGATCGAGCTCCAGGAATTTCTCGTGGGTCAAGGAGCCGACATAGTTTGTCAGACGGTCCTTTGCAAGGCTCACAAGCTCATCACAGTGGATCGAGCATTCATGCTTCATGCCGTGTTCGGCGCCGACATCAACCTGCGTGGCAAGACCGTCTCTCGTCGTGTAGACCGGCGCGCAGACGACCGAGGAGAAAGACGAGTCAATCAGGGTCTGGCGGCTGACAACCACGAAGACGCGCTGGCGCTTCGGATCGTTGGACGAGGGGTGCTTGACGAGGTACAGCTCGCCTCGTTTCAAGGGACGACCTGGTACGACAGGACATCCTCAGCCTCGGCGTTCAGGGCGTCGGCATGGGCGTTGATGATCGCCAGATCGCGCGAGGAGTCCTTGCGGCGTTGCCTGAGAAGATGCGCCCTGATGGCATCCTCCACGAACCGAGACAAGGCGTCAGAGTCTTCAACGCGCTTGCCAAGGGCGGCCGCGAGCTCTTCAGAGAGCGTGACGGTGGTTTCGACCTTCATGGGTTTAAACGTACGCCATCAGCGAGGTGGCGTCAACGCTCCGAGCGCCGCAGGAGGGGACAAGGGGACGCCACTTGTGACGCCCCCTATGCGTACTCTTCCTACTTCTTGTCCTCGAAAGTCACCGCGGCCTGGGTCTGGCCGCCGGAGGCGGTGATGATGATGGCGACGGTGCGCTTCTCGTCGTCGCTCTTGGCGGTCACCGAGCCGCCAGCGGTGGTGCCGTTGGTGGCGAAGGTGTTCTTGTCGACCTTGAAGCCGGAGCCCTTGAGCTGGCTCTCGTACCAGTCCGCCACCTTGTCGACGGCGTCCTTGGTGTTCATTCCGAAGGCGGCCGAGCGGCCTTGCGGGCCGGTGGTATCGAAGGAGCCCTGCATCGTGCCGCCCGGATATTGCGGCACCCAGGACGGCAGGGTCTGCGCTCCCGTCGCTCCGAAGGTCGAGACCTGCTCCTGCCCCTTTTCATCGGTGGTCTTGACCGTGGCGGTGCCGTCCTTGCTGCCTTCGAAGGTGGTCGTCCCCTTGTCGGTCTTGACGCTGAACTTGCCGTTCTTGGCGTCGTCGGCGCTGATGGTCACGACCTCGCCGGTCTTCTTGTCCTTGAAGGTGACGGTGTGAGCTTTTTCGTCCGAGCTGACAAGCTCGTGGTCCGGGCTCAGCCGGACCATGTCCTCGGCCGCGGCCATGACCGGATCGGCCTTGTAGTGGTCCGCCTTTTTCTTGATGAAGTAGCCCACTGCCGCCATGGCGATGACACCGAAGACGATGATCACCCCGCAGCCGATGCCCACCCAGGCGAGCGGGCCCATTCCCTTCTTGGCAGGTTGCGGCGCTTGCGTCGGAACATTCATGAAAAAGCCCCCCTTGGAGCGTGTGCTCGGGTCGAAGTCGTTCTATCCTGGGAAGAGTACCACTGCGCGGCCGCTCGGTCGCGCCGTGCGCTCCGCGTCAATCCACACAGGCGCTCCAGACGTAGCTTCTGTTACCGGCCCGCAGGAAAGGCCGGCTCTGAGGAAAGGACTCGCGCCCAATGACTCGCACACATCTCCTCGGCCTGCTGCTCGCCGCCGGTCTTCTGCTCTCCGGCCCCGCCAACGCCGCCGCCGCGGCGACCGCCACGGCCACCTTCGCGGGCGGCTGCTTCTGGTGCATGGAGCACCCGTTCGACCAGTTGCCCGGAGTGCTCTCGGTGACCAGCGGCTACACCGGCGGCACCAAGGATCATCCGAGCTACGAACAGGTCTCCTCTGGCGGCACCGGTCACGCCGAATCGGTGCAGGTGGTCTACGATCCGGCCAAAATCACCTACCAGAAGCTGCTCGAGGTCTTCTGGCACAACATCGACCCGGTGGCGGCCAACCGGCAGTTCTGCGACATCGGCGAGCAGTACCGGTCGGCGATCTTCTACCAGGACGAGGCGCAGCGTCAGCTCGCCGAGGCGTCCAAGGCGGAGGTGCAGAAGCGCTTCAAGCAGCCGGTCGCCACCCAGATCGTGGCGGCGAAGACGTTCTGGCCCGCCGAGCCGTACCACCAGCACTACTACAAGAAGAACCCGGTGCAGTACCGCTTCTACCGCTTCGGCTGTGGCCGCGACCAGCGTCTCGCCGAGATCTGGGGCAAGGCGGAGTGAACGGAGATCGGTTGCGATAGGCTCCGGTCATGCGGCTGACCGTCTTCCAGGTTCCCTATGATTCCGGGCGCTACGCCGAGCGGATGGGGCGCGGTCCGCTCCATCTGGTCGAGCGCGGCCTGTTGCGGACGCTCGAAGCCCAGGGGCACGACGTCGAGCTCGTGCCGCTCCGGCTGACGGACGGCTTCGTCACCGAGGCGGGCGCGGCGGTCGATCTCCAGCGCCAGCTCGCGCAAGGCGCCACCCAGGCCCGCGCCGCGCGCCGCCTGCCCCTCGTCCTCGCCGGCAACTGCAACGCGACCCTCGGCGTCCTCGCCAGCGGCGAGCGGACCGGCCTCCTCTGGCTCGACGCGCACGGCGACTTCAACACGCCGGCGACCTCGCGGTCCGGCTTCTTCGACGGTATGTCGCTCTCGATGATCACCGGCGACGTCTGGCAGGCGCTGGTCGCCACCGTCCCCGGTTTCCAACCGCTGGCCGAGCGCGACGTGATCCTCGTCGGCGCGCGCGACCTCGATCCGGCGGAAGAGCAGCGCCTCGCCAGCTCGCAGATCGTCCGCCTCGCCGCCGACGACGTGCCGGACGCGCTGGTGCCCGCCCTGATCAACCTGCGGCAGCGGGTGCCGCGCATCCACCTGCACATCGATCTCGACGTCCTCGATCCCAGCGTCGGAAGAGCGAACGCCTTCGCCGTGCCCGGCGGCCTGCTGCTGGCGCAGACGGAAGCGGTGATCGCGGCGGCCGGCGAGCATCTGCAGATCGTTGGAGCGACCTTCAGCGCCTACGATCCAGAACAGGATCCGGACGGCCGCATCGTGCGCGCCGTTGGCACCCTTCTCGGCGCGGTGATCGAAGCGGCCGGGCCGTGACGGTCTACTGCGCCTTGACCTCGGTCCAGAGCTGATCGAGAAGCTGCGTCGTCTCGCCCAGATCCTCGATCAGCTCACAACGGGCGAGCACGTCCGGCGGCGGATAGATGGACGGATTCGAGCGGATCTTCGGATCGATGCGGTCCCAGGCGGCCTTGTTGGCGCCGGCGTAGTGGACGCCGTTGACGATGCGCGCTGCGATCTCCGGCTGCATCACGTACTGGAGGAACGCGTAGGCGGCGTCGAGGTGGCGCGCCGTCTTCGGCACCGCCAGATTGTCCACCCACAGCGTGCCCCCCTCTTTCGGCACCACGTAGGCGAGCCGGTTCGGCGCGTGCGCCACCGCCTCGGCGATCTCGCCGCTGTAGCCCTGGGCGAGGTCGACGTCGCCGGCCGCCAGGAGGTTGGCGAAGTCCGAGCTGTCGTAGGTCTTCACCAGCGCCTTCTGCTTCTTGAGCATGTCCGCCGCCTGCCGCAGCACGGCGGGATCGGTCTCGTTGATCGACTTCCCCATCAGCCGCAACGCCACCCCGAACGCGTCGCGCACGTCGTCGAGCATCAGGATGCGGCCGGCGTAGCGCTGCTCGAACATCACCCGCCAGGTGTCCACCGGTTCCTTGATCTTCTTCTTGTCGTACCCGATGCCGGTCGTGCCCCAGAGGTAGGGGATGGAGTGGCGGTTGCCCGGATCGTATTTCTGATTCAGCAGGCGCGGATCGAGATTGTCGATGCCGGTCAGCCGCGCGCGGTCGAGCTCCAGCACGAGTCCCTGCGGGATCATCACTTTGAGCGTGTAGTCGGACGGCACGATGATGTCGTAATCGGCGACCCCGGACTGGATCTTGGCGAGCAGCGTCTCGTTCGAGTCGTAGGTGTCGACCGTCGCCTTGATGCCGGTGTGTTTCTCGAAGTCCGCGAGGACGTCCGGCGGCAGGTAGTTGGTCCAGATATAGATGTTGACCTTGTGCTCCGCCGCTTCCGCCGCCCGGCCGTGGCCGCCGCGGCAGGCGGTGACCGTCATGCCGAGCGCCAGCAGGCCGGCGGCCAGAGAGCAGAGGGAGATCCGAGCCGTCCGCGTCATGTCGTTCTCCTGTCCTCCTGGAGCAACCGTTGCGCCACCACGATGAGGACGATCGTAACAGCGAGAAGCAGGGTCGACACCGCGTTGACCTCCGGCGTGACCCCGACCTTCAGCATGGAGTAGATGTGGAGCGGCAGCGTCGTGGCGCCGACTCCCGCCACGAAGGACGTGATCACGTAGTCGTCGATCGACAGGGTGAAGACGAGGAGAGCGCTCGCGACGACGCCCGGCAGCAGGAGCGGCAGGGTCACCCGGCGGAAGGTGTCGAACGGGCCGGCGCCGAGATCGCGCGCCGCCTCCTCCAACGCCGGATCGAGGCCGGCCAGGCGGGCACGGACGACGATCGCGACGTACGAGATGCTGAACACCACGTGGGCGATGATCACCGTGGCGAGCGACAGACGCAAGCGGGAGACGCCGAAGAAGGTCACCAGCGCCGCGCCGAGCACGATTTCCGGAATCACCACCGGCAGCATCAGCAGCGCCTGCGTGGCGCGCTGGCCGCGGAAGCCGGCGGGGGAGCGTCCCAGGGCGAGCGCCGCCAGCGTGCCGAGGACGGTCGCCACCCCCGTCGTCACCGCCGCCACCTCCAGGCTGTTGCGCACCGCGTCGAGCAGCCCGTCGTCGCGCAGCAGCCGGCGGTACCAGTCCAATGTGAAGCCGCTCCACACCGCCGTCTGGCGCGCCGCGTTGAACGAGAAGACGACGAGCACGGCGACCGGCAGATAGAGAAAGAGGTAGACCAGCACGCCGTGGCTCACCAGCAGCCGGCGCGGCCACGGCGAGCCGATCCGCAGGCCACCGTCCGGATCACGGGTCACAGCAGCACCTCTTCGCCCTTCCTCTTCATGTACAAAGCATAGGCCAGGAGGAGGAGAAGCACGGCAGCCGTGAGCTCGAACGCCAGCGCGGCGCCGAACGGTTGGTTCCGCGCCACGGCGAATTGGTTCTGGATGAGGTTGCCGAGCAGCATGCTCTTGGCGCCGCCCAGGAGGTCGGACACGACGAACTGCCCGAGGCTGGGGATGAACACCAGCACCACGCCGGCCACGATGCCGGGCATCGTCAGCGGCACCGTCACCCGGCGGAACACCGCCGCTCTGCCCGCGCCGAGGTCCGCCGCGGCTTCGAGGAGCGTGCGGTCGAGCTTTTCGAGCGATGCGTAGAGCGGCAGGATCATGAACGGCAGCTCGCCATAGACCAGTCCGATCATCACCGCGAACGGCGTATAGAGCAGCTCGAGAGGCCGGTGGATCACTCCGGAGCCGAGCAGCACGGCATTGAGCAGCCCCTGGCCGCGCAGGATGAACATCCAGGCATACGTGCGGATCAGGAAGCTGGTCCAGAACGGCACGACGACCAATCCGAGAAGCAGGTTTTTCCACCGCCGCGGCGCCCGCACCGCGATCCACCAGGCCACCGGATAGCTGATCAGCAGACAGAGCACCGTCGTCAGCACCGCCATCCACAACGACCGCCAGCCGATCGAGAGATAGATCGGGCTCACCGACCGGATGTAGTTGGCGAGCCAGGCGCCGGAGCGCAGATAGGCGGCGAGATCGGTGACCGCGCGCAAACCGCCGTAGACGCCGCGCTGGCGGAAGCTCACCGCCAGCATGAGCGCGAGCGGCGCCAGGAAGAAGACGCCCAGCACCGCCCAGGTGGGCAGCAGAAGCGCCCTCGCGCCTCTGGCCTTCACTGCACCACCACCGTATGCGCCGGGTTCCAGCAGAGGAAAGCCGCCGTGCCGGCGGACGCCTCGGGCAGCCCGGTCACCGGCGCGCCGTTCTGCTGACAGACCACGAACTGCTCGCCGCCGGCGCCGCGGGCCATCCACAGCGTGCTGACTCCCTGGTAGACACAGTTCTCGATAATGACCGGCACCGCCGCGGCGTCTGGGGAGACGCTGGAGCAAAGCGTCAGCTTCTCCGGCCGCACCGTGAAGCGCACCGCGTCGCCGGGACGGAACGGCCCGCGCGGCGGCGCCGGCGCCGGCACGGCGATCTCGGCGCCGGACGCGAGGCGCAGACCGAGAAGGCCCGGGCCGGCGTCGCGCGCCTCGGCGGTGAAGAAGTTGGAAGCGCCCATGAACTCGGCGACCAGCTCCGTCTCCGGCCGCTCGAAGATCTCCGCCGGGCTTCCCACCTGTGCCACCCGGCCATGGCTCATCACCGCCATGCGGTCGCTCAGGGCGAGGGCCTCTTCCTGGTCGTGGGTGACGAAGAGGAAGGTGATGCCGAGCGTCCGCTGGAGCGTCTTGAGCTCGACCTGGACCTCCTTGCGCAGCTTCTGGTCGAGCGCGGCGAGCGGCTCGTCGAGCAGCAGCACCTTGGGCTCCAGCACTAGGGCGCGCGCGAGCGCCACCCGCTGCCGCTGGCCGCCGCTCAACTGGTCCGGCCGCCGCGACTCCAGCCCGGCGAGGCGGACCAGGGCCAGCGCATCGGCCACCTTCGCCGTCCAGTCGCGCTTCGGCAGCCCCTGGTAGCGCAGCCCGAACGCCACGTTCCCGGCCACCGTCAGATGGGGGAACAGCGCATACTGCTGAAACACCATGTTCGCCGGCCGGTCATGCGGCGACATCCGCGTCACGTCCACGCCGTCGATGAGGATCGTCCCCGCAGTCGGCGTCTCCAGGCCGGCGATCATGCGCAGCAGTGTCGTCTTGCCGCACCCGCTCGGCCCGAGCAGCGCGAAGAACTCGCCGCGGCCGATCGCGAGTGACACGTCGTCCACTGCCGCCATCTCGCCAAATCGTTTGGTGACTCCGCGGATCTCGACGCTTGGCGATGCGATGGGAGTGATCATCCTGGGATAGCCGGAACGGAATGATATCCGAAGTCAAAGCCGTCGCCGGGGCGGTCCGCAGGTTCCGAAAAACGCCCTGCGCGACCGCCCGACTCCGGCGACCGGACAGGGGCGGTGCCCCAGGCCGCACGGCTGTCCGGTCACTCTTATCGGTTTCAGTTGTCAATGAACGAAAAAGGGGGCGTGCCCTGCACGCCCCCCCTTGCTGCATCCTTCCTGCCTTACGACTGATGTCCGACCGGCGCCTCGGGCCCCGGAGCCACCGGCTCCTTGTCCTTCCGGCCACGGAACGGCTGCACCCCGAACTCGGTGAGCTTCTCCGCCTTGGGACCGTAGTGCTCCTTCACCCCGGACCGCAGCAACGTCGCCAGCCGCCGGCCCTCCGCGGCGATCGCCTTGATCTGCTGCGACGACTCCTGCTTGCTCGCCTTGAGGGCCGCCTGCTGCGTGGTGATGTCAACCGCCTTGGAGAACAACCCCGACAGCTTGGCCCGCGGCACCTCCAGGTGCCCGAGGTCCCCACCGTTCGCCTGCAACGCCACCAGCAGGCGCTGCCATGCACCCAACATCTCCGAATACGACTGATCCTGTGCCATAACTGCCATCCTCTCTTGAGCCATCGCTCGTTTTGACTCCTGGTCTTCAGCGACCAGAGGTTCGTGATGGGTGTAGGTTGCCATCGGTGAATCGGCTTGTCAAGACTTTTTATTGATTTTTATTTCAGATCAGTTGTCTTATACGCCGCGATGACAACTTGGATCGGGCGGGAGATATCTTGAGTAAATCAATTCCGGCTCAGAATAAACCGATTACGCTCTGTGCAGATCTATTACAGCTCGTCACAAGGTGATTGCGTCTTGGCCCGGAGCATTCCAACTTGAGCAGGGCGGCTCTGGAGCATCAGGAGCCTCTGTCGGTTTGGCCGGCGTCATTCCGTCGTGATCGGGGCGATTCCGTAGTGTCGGAGGCAATAGACAGATCGATCGCGTCTGATATAGACTAGAACACGATGTTGATGTGATGCAAGACCCCAAGTCGACGCGGATTGGATCTGGGCAAGACGTCCGGAGCTCATTCCAAGCCGTCCGAAGCCTGGGCAAGGCAGAATGCGTTCATTGACAACTGAATCCAAACGGGCAGAGGAGAAACGGCCCTCTGTCTGCCCGTTTCTTGAGTGGGCAGCATGCCGGAGGTGTCTCCGCGCAGAAGTGGGGGAGCACGGAACGGTCCGTGTTCCCCTGGAGCAGGTGGGGCCTGTTCAGAGCGGCTCTGATCTCCCGAGCTCGAGAATCTTCTGCCGTGCCTCCGCGATCAGCTTGGCCAGACGGAACTTCTGCTCGGGATCCGCGGCGATCGCTTCCTGCGCGAGGTAATGGGCGAGCTTCTCCTGCCAGGTGCGCAGCGCGGGCTCGACGTCGATCCCGGTGCCAGATGTCATGGTTTTCGTAGGGGCGGTCCATGGGATGCCGCCAGGCACCCCATATGGCCGCCCTGGGTGGGCGGCCGGTGCCGCAAGGGTTCCACGGTCAGGCTGAGGAGAGACCGCCATGGGGGCGGCTGTCGAGACCGGAACCGCGGCAAACTCTTGCAGGGCGGCCACGCGGGGTGCCTTCGGCATCCCGCGGACCGCCCCTACGAAAACCGCGGCATCTTTGGCGTCAACGTCTATGGCCGGCGCTGGGAGAGAGGGTTCGGGCCACCCCGCCGCCACCGCCTCCGCATCCTCCAATTCCCCCACCCGCCGCCCATACCCATTCTTCTCAATCAACACCCGCGCCTCCACCAGCGCCGTCCGGTCGCGAAACAGCCGCGCGCGGGTGAGCAGAACATCCGCCTGAAACAGCGGCATCGGCCCCCGCTCGGCAATCTCCCATGCCTCCTCCAGATCCGCACGCCCACCCTCCTCGTCTCTGGAAAGGTAGCGGAACCAGGCGCGGGTCAGCAGGCCACGGGGGAGGTCGTCCATCTGACCGGACACGCGGAGGCCATCGACTGCGGCGTTGATGCACTGGTGGGCGAAGTCCGCCTTATACAAGGCGGCGCGGGCCAGGGTGAGGTGATTCAGGGCGAAATCGAGGATTTGGGCTTGGTTTTTTTCGGCCCATGCGAGAGTCTGCCCGGCCCGTTCGCCGACCGCCTCGCAGTCCACAACAGCCGCCGCAAGCGCCTCCCCGGCCTCACCGAGGAGCCAACGTTGCCACGCCGCACGTTCCGCCTCGGCCAGCAGGAAATCGCAATACCGGAAGCCTGGCACCGAGTAGAGCCGGGGATACCCCGGTTGCCGCGCGGCCTGCCGGGCCTCCGCGTCCTCGAACAGCTTCCCCGCCTCGGCGCGCCGGCCCGCTTGGTGCAAGGCGTCGGCCAGCACCGTGCGATCATCTATCGGTTCAAACTTATCTCCGCTGCGATCGGCATACGTCACCGCTTGCTCACCGGCGGCTACCGCTGCAGCCACCTCACCCCGTGTGAGCTCGAGCTCGCTCAGATTGCTGGCGATTCGCGCGGCGTCTTCCCAGTTTTCGTGTTGGACTCGCATCGCCAGCCCCACCCGCATCGGCTCCGCCGCCTCGGTCAGCCGGCCCAGGGCTCGCAGATCGAACGCTGCAACGCTGAGCAGCCACGCCTGGTCGGCGGGCGCGAGGCTCGGCGCGAGGGTGGTCCACGGCGCCGTGAAGAAACACGCCACCGCCCCCAGGTCCGCACCGATCGCGCCGAGCTTCCTCGTGCTGTAGAAGCCATCGTCTCCTGTGCCCCGCAGGATGCGATCACGATAGACCTCGGCACGCGCCTGCGCGTACAGCCCGGCCAGGCAGCCGTGGGCCACGGCCTGGTAGAGCGGCTGCAAGCCGGGGAGGGTATCCGGCCGGTGCTCCGGCGTCTCGCAGAGAACCTCGAACAGCCGCTGGTGCCCGGCCTGCCACGCGCCGGGGAAGTGCGTCCGCACCTGCTCGGCGAAGCACTCGCGCAGGAGCGGGTGGGCGTCGAGGTGTGGCGCCGGACCGGTGGGGACGTCGACCAGCCGCAACTGGCCCAGCCGGCCCAGGACACGGCGCCAAGCGGCCTCGGAAAGATCGCGCAGCGGTGCGGTGAGAGGGACGAGCGCGGGCTCTTCCGCCTGGCGCAGTGCAGTCAGCAGCCTCTCCTCGGCCGGCCGGTCGAAGAAGCCGAGCAGGCGCAGCACGGCGACTTCCGGGCTGGACTCTCCGAGATGATCCACATAGGCCGCGAAAAGATGCCGCGCGTGGTGGCCGTGCTCGGCGTCCTCCTGGAGCAGCGGGATCTCCTTGCGCCGCCGGATCTCGTGATCGGACGTGGCGTCGCGCAGGTAGGTGCCGAGGAGCATTAGGGTGTAGGCGTGGCCGCGCAGCTCTTCCGACGCCTGTCGCAGCTCCGTCTCCGGACCCGCGACCTTCAACTGCCGCAACAGCTCCGCTCCGGCGTCCGGATCCAGCCGCTCCAGCGGCTGTTGAACGACGACGCGGCCGGCCTTGTTCTCCAGTTCCACCACCGGCTGGCGCGAGGTGACGAGGCACAAGCCGCGCGGCGCGGTCTCGGCGACCCACCCGGCGGCCAAGGCGAGCAGCAGGGACTGCACGGCGGGATCTTTCAGCCGGCCTTGATCGAAAGCGGGCGGCTGTTGTAGCGGCTCGATGCCGTCGAGCACCAGCAATCCGCGCTGCTCGCCGACCAGCTGGGCCAGCGTGCGACCCTTTTCCGTCGGATCGGTGAGCGGTGGCCCGGAATGGCCGAAATGCGCCAGGGCCTCCTCGAAGAAGACCTCCGACGAGGCATTGCGCCGTTCATCGCTCCCCTGGCTGTAGAACGAATAGACGAACACCTGCCCCGCGCCGCGCCAGCCGTCATCGCGCACCTGGTTCAACCACTGCGCCACCACCCGCGTCTTGCCCGCGCCTCCCTGAGCATGCAGCACGAAGACGCGCACGCCGGACTCCCAGGCCCGGTCCAGCGCCGCCAGCTCCGGCTGACGGCCGGCGAAACCGGTGCCGTAGGTGCGCAGGACGTCGAGGCCGTGCGGTTCGGAGGGGGGATGCATGAGTTGGGTTGATTATAAAGCGCGGCGCCGCTATTCACGGTGTGCTGTGCGCTAACTTAAAGTAGGGGAGGGGCTTGCCCCCTCCCGGGTGGGAGGGCGGAGGAACCGAGTCACGAAGGCCGCGCCTTCCCGCCGCCCGCCCGGGAGGGGGCAAGCCCCTCCCCTACTTTAGGGTGAGCGCCTGCCGCGGCAGCTTGTCGGGATTCACGACGATGAACATCCGCCGGATCTGACCGTCCTCGATCAGCACCGACAGCACGCTGACCAGATGCCCATCGAGGTAGTTGAGGGCGCCGGTGCGGCCGTTGACGAGGGCGGGCCGGACCTCGATCACTCCCTTGGTCTTGGTGGCGAGGCCATGGAGGAATTTGGCGATACGGTCTGCGCCTTCGACGGGGATGCGCGCGGCGTGGGTCTTGCCGCCGCCGTCGGCGTAGAGGATGGCGTCGCGGGCGAGGACGCTCACCATGCCGGCGACGTCGCCGTCGCGGGTGGCGCGGAGGAAGGAGAGCAGCAGGCGGTCGTGCTCGACGGGATCGGCCGGCGCCGGCCTCCCCTCGGCGTCCAGGCGACGGCGCGCGCGGCTTTCGATCTGGCGGCAGGCGGCTTCGCTCTTGCCGACGATGCCGGCGATCTCGCGGTAGCTGAAATCGAAGGACTCGCGGAGGAGGAAGACGGCGCGCTCGACCGCCGTCAGGCGTTCGAGGAGGAGCAGGAAGGCGATGGAGAGGTCGTCCGCCTGCTCGCTGAGCGCGGCGGGATCGGCGGCCGGAGGGTCGCCGAGCTGCCGCACGATGGGCTCGGGCAGCCAGGGGCCGACGTAGTCGGTGAGCCGGTTGCGCGCTGCGCCGAGGGTGTCGATACACAGACGGGTGACCATCCGCACCAGGAAGCCGGGGGGACTTTCGACCGTCGCCGGATCGACCGCCTGCCAGCGGATCCAGGCGTCCTGGAGCACGTCCTCGGCCTCGCTCACCGAGCCGAGCATGCGGTAGGCGATGCCGAACAGACGGCCCCTCTCCGCCTCGAAGGCGGCGAGGGGATCGAGAGAGTCGGAGGGTGAGGGCGCTTCTGTCATCTGGGCGGTCATCTTGACGGTGGGGCCGCTCCGGCGGTCCGTTCGCGGGTCGATTGTATCCGCGCGGCCGGACGTGGCCAGCGGTAGAGCTCCCAGCCGGTCCGCAGCTCCCAGCGCACGGTCTCCAGGGTCGACCGGCAGATCAGCTCCTTGACCAGGGCGGCCCGGCGGCCGGTCCAGATTTTGTCGAGCGGCGTGTCGTCGGCCGTCACGCGCTGCACGAGGCCGTCCTTCCTCCCCAGGCTGATGCAGCGGATCTGGAAGGCCATGTCGAACGGCAGCGGCTCGTCGCCGAGCAGGTGCCGGGCGGCGTTCCCGCCGGCGTGCGCGCCCATCGGCAGGGCGCTCACGCAGCCCATGCGGATCGCGGGCGCTCCGGCGCCTGGCGCGGCGGCGCTGTCTCCGGCCGCGAACAGCTCCGGATGGCCCACGGCCCGCAGCATCGCGTCGACGCGCACCCGGCCCCAGGCGTCGACCGCGAGCCCGGACTCGTGCAGGAGAGGTGGCGCCGCGAAGCCGCCGCACCAGAGGCAGAGATCGAACGGCGCGGCATCTCCGGTGGACAGAGCCGCCTCGCCGGCCAGGACCTCGCGGATCTCGACGTCCTCCTTCAGGGTGACGCCGAGGGTGCCCAGCCGGTGGCGCAGATGCTCCGCGCCGCGCCTTGAATAGCCGTCGCCCACCCGGCCGCGGGTGGCCAGGGTGACGCAAGGCGGGGAACCGCTCGGCGATCTCGGCGGCCGTCTCGATGCCGGTCAGCCCGCCACCGGCGACGAGGATCTGTCCGGAGGCGGCCGCCAGCCGGACCAGCGTTCCATGAGCCTGGCGCAGCGCGCGCGGATCGTCCAGCCGGACCGCATGCTCCGCGACTCCCGGTTCGCCGGCCGCGGTGGTGCTCCCCAGCGCGAGCACCGCCACGTCATAGTCCAGGTCGAGCCGCTCGCCGCCGGCTGTGCGCGCGGTCACCTGCCGGCGCCCGGGATCGAGCGCCTCCACCCGGGCTTCGACGAAGCGCACACCGCGCCGGGCGAGCAGCGGCGCCGCGCGGAGCACCGTCGGCTCCCGGCCGGCCAGCACCTCGTGCAGGCGGATGCGCTGGACGAAGTCCGCCTTGCTATCCAATAAGGTCACGTCGACGGCCGCCCGCCGGACACCGCGGGCGATCCGCGCCGCCGCGATCATGCCGGCATAGCCGCCGCCGAGAATGAGTGCTTTCCTGGGTCGAGTCTGTTCTTTCATGGTCGTTCCTCCCGTTTCCAGAGCGAAGACGATTCACGGCGGCGGGATGTGACAGGCGTCTGCCGGGCTGCCCGGCGCGATTGACAGGAGCGGCGGCGTCCCATAGCCTGACTCGCAGCATTCTGAGCATTACAGGAGCGGTTCTTGGCGCCGGTCACCCCTTTGCGGAGCATTGAAGGCAAGTACGAGATCCTCGAAAAGCTCGGGGAGGGCGGCATGGGCTCCGTCTACAAGGTCCGCCACAGGCTGCTCGACGAGATCCGCGTCGTCAAGGTGATGCGGCCGCAGCTCACTCCGGCCGAGGACCTCGCCGCGCGCTTCTCCCGCGAGGCGCGGGCGGCGACGCTGCTGCGGCATCCCAACATCGCTCAGCTCTACGACTTCAGCCTCGACGACGACGGCTTCGCGTTCATCGTCATGGAGTACATCCCGGGGATGACCCTGCAGGCGTCGCTGCGAAACAACGGACCGCTGCCGCTCGGCCTGGCGCTGGAGGTCGCGCAGCAGTCGCTCCGCGCGCTCGCGTTCCTGCACGGCAAGGGGTTCATCCACCGCGACATCTCGCCGGACAACCTCATGCTGGCCCGCGGCGAAGAGGGCGAGCCGGTGGTGAAGATCATCGACCTCGGCATCGCCAAAACACTGGCGAACGGCGCCGGCATCACGAACGCCGGAATGTTCCTGGGCAAGGTGCGCTACGCGCCGCCGGAGCAGTTCCGCGCCGAGGGAGCCGCGGCGGTCGACGCCCGCGGTGACCTGTACTCGTTCACGGTCGTGCTCTACGAGCTGCTCACCGGCCGCTTCCCGATCCAGGGGCGGGACCCGTCGTCGATCATCGCCGGTCATCTCTTCTTCCCGCCGCTCGACTTCGCGGAGAGCGATCCGGCGGAGCGCGTGCCGGCGGAGCTGCGGCGGGTCATCCTGCAAGGTCTGGCGAAAGAGGCGGCCGACCGCTTCGCGAGCGCCCAGGACCTCTCCCGCGCCCTCGCGCCGTTCCGCGCCGGCATCGCCATCGGACCGCACGATCTGGTGAAGGCCCTGGAGCCGGTGACGCTCGCCGAGTCCCGCGCACAGCCGCCCGGCAGCACGCAGATCCGGCTCGACCAGCAGTTCGATCTGCGCACGACGCCGACGCCGCGCAATGTTCTTGAGGGGCTTGAGACGCTCGAAGGGCTTGAGACGCCGCCTGAGACGCTTGAGAAGGCCGAGACGGTGAGCGTGCAACGGGGCGAGGCGCTGCACGATCTGGTGACGGAGGTGGCGGAGAAGCTCTCGCGCGGCGCCTACCGCGCGGCCGAGCGGCAGCTCTTCGACGCCGAGATCGAATTCGGTCCGCAGAAGGTTTTCCTCACCATCCACGAGCGGATCGCGGAGCTGAGGCGCCGCGATCTCACGGCGAAGGCAGAGGCCCGCCGACGCTCCGAGGAGGTGGCCGCGGCGGCGGCCGAGGTGGAGGGGCGGCTGGTCCGGGGCGACGTGGAGCGCGCCGGCCGGGCGCTGGAGGAGGCGGTGGCCCGGTTTGGCGAGCAGGCACCGTTCGCCCTGCTGCGCAGCCGGCTGGACGACCTGCGGCGGGCGGGAGAATCGCCTTCATGAGTGACACGCGGCGGATCAACGAGCGCTATCACCTCGAAAAGAAGGTCAGCTCGAAGGAGACGGTGAGCGTCTACCGGGCGACGGACACCCTGTCGGGCGAGACGGTGGCGGTGAAGCTGATCGACGCCGACAACCTCGAAGAGCGCCGGGAGCGTTTTCAGGAGTCCGCGCGCCTCCTGCAATCGATCCATCATCCCGCCCTCCCCCTCCTCCTCGATTCCGGCCTGACCGCCGCGGGGAGCGCTTTTCTGGTCACCGAGTTTTTGCACGGCGCCGGCTTCGACCATCTCGCCGGAGAGCCCGCCGTGCGCACCCTCGGCCTGCTCCTCTTCGCCGTCGACGGCCTGGAGGCGCTCGCCCTGGCCGGGCTCGCCCACGGCAACCTGCGGGCGGACAATCTGTTCGTGGTCGAGGTCGCCGGCGGCGAGGAGGTGAAGCTCCTCGGGCTCGGCAGCGGCGTGCTCCGCGAGTCCGCGACCGCGGCCGACGACTTCCGCAATGACCTCCGCGATTTCGCCTCGCTGACCGCCGGAGTCCTGGGCGCCACGATCGTTCCGGGAACCGGCCAGCCGGGAGACGGCCAGCCGCGGGTCGAGTGGCCGGCGGGAGCGCTCGCCGGGCTGGGCGATCCCGAGACGCTGCGTGCCTTCCTCGACAACGTTCTGCGCGGTGACTCGGATCTGCCGGGAACGCCCGCGGCGCGGCTCACCTCCTGGAGCGCCGTCCGGCAGGAGCTCCGTCACGCCCTGGTCGGCGGGCACGGCCACGCCACCGAAGCCCGCCGGACGGACGAGATGCTCCCCGGGTCTGGAACGGTGCGCGTCTCACTGCGGCAGCTCCGGCAGCAGATGGAGCAGCAGAACGCTCCGGGAGACGAGTTGAAGACGCGCCTCTTCCGTCCTGAAGATCTGGCGCCGGCGCCGCCTCCGCTGCCTGTCTCCGCCCCGCCGCCAATTTCACCGCCGCCAGCCCCGGCGCCAGCGGTCACCCCGCCGCCCGTGCCGGCAGCGGCCATGCCAGCTCCGCCGGCCATCGCGGCTCCACCAATGCCGCCACCACCGTCGCCGCGGAAGGTGTCCGCACCGTCGCCCGCCCAACCGGCCAGATCCAAGGCGCTCCTCTTCGTCGCCGGCGGCGTGCTCGGCCTCCTCGCCCTGGCCGCCGTGGGAGGCGTCGTCGTCTGGAAACTCCGCAAGCCGCCGGCTCCACCGCCGCCGCCGGTCGCCGTGCAGAAACCGGTCGCGACGCCGGTATCGGTCGCCCCGACGCCCGCTGCTCCGCCGCAGGTGAATCCGCAGATCCTCCTCGCGGAAGGCTTCGTGACGGCCGGCGACCTGGCCAAGGCGAAAGCCGCCATCGAGGCCATCCCGCCGGACCAGACACTCACCGCGGACGAGCAGGAGCGGATCCAGCGCGTCGCCGCCGCCCTGGCTCCGTTGCAGCAGGCCCAGCAGGAAGCCGGCGGCCTCGCCCGGGCGCTCAGCGGAGGAGACGCGCGGGCGCTGCGGAGCGCCGTGGACGCCATCCGGCCGGACCAGGAGGCGGCGCTCTCCCGGCAGGCCCGGCGGGACCTCATCCGGGCGCGCAAGATCCTGGACCTCGACGCCAAGCTCGCCCGGACGGAAAAGGAAGGGCACGCCCTGGAGATCGTCCGCCAGGCGTCCGCCCTTCTCGCCGAGCAGCCGAAGAATGCGCGGGCGGTGAAGACGCGGGAGGACGCGGCGGAGGCCATTGAAACGGAAGCCGATGCCAAGGCCCAGGCCGGGCAGCTCGACGCCGCCGCCACCCGGCTGGAGCAGCTCCGCGACGCCTGGCCGGCGCGGCACGGCCTCGCCGAACGGATCGATCACCTGCGCGCCGACGACAAGGCCAACCGCGAGATGGACGACCTGCTCGCCGGCGCGGCGCGGGCCGGCCAGGCGGGCAAGCCGCTCGACGGCCTCCGCATCCTGAGCGGCGCCCGGCCGCCGGTCCGCTACGCCGACCGCTTCCGCGACGCCAAGGCGCGCCTGGACGCGCAGCTTGCCCAGCTCGACCAGCGCCCGCCCGACATCAAGCTGCGCAAAGAGGCCGACAAGCTGGCCTACGACAAGAACGCCACCGTCATCGTCCCCCTGCGCATCACCGACGACTTCGGCGTCGAATCCGCCGGCGGCTGGGCGCGGCCCGAAGGCGGCCAGTACACCGCGGTCGAGCTGCGCAAGGTCAACGGCACGGACTACGAGATGGAGATCCCGCCGGCGCTGCACGACAACAAGACCATCGAGATCTACGTCACCGCCGCCGACCGCTCCGGCCACAAAAGCCAGCTCGGCAGCGCCGGCAGCCCGATCCGCATCAAGAAGAAAGGCTTCTTCTCAAAGATCCTGGGAAAGAAGGACTGAGAACTTCTGCGATAAGATGCGCCGCCATGGCACAGGCGGCGGCGAACATCGAGGAGCTGAAACGGCGCCTCGCGGCGGCGGAGCAGGGCGGCGGCGAGGCGCGGATCCGGAAGCAGCACGAGGCCGGCAAGCTGACGGCGCGGGAGCGCGTCGAGCTGCTGCTCGATGCCGGCTCGTTCGTCGAGGTCGACGCCCTGGTCGCCCACCGCTGCCGCGACTTCGGCATGGAGAAGCAGAAGGTGCCCGGGGACGGCGTGGTCTCCGGCTATGGCACCGTCGACGGCCGGCTGGTCTACCTCTTCGCCCAGGACTTCACCGTCTTCGGCGGCTCGCTCTCCGAGACCAACGCCGAGAAGATCTGCAAGATCATGGATCTGGCGGTCGAAAACGGCGCTCCCGTCATCGGCCTGAACGACTCCGGCGGCGCCCGCATCCAGGAGGGGGTCGCCTCGCTCGGCGGCTACGCGGACATCTTCCTGCGCAACACCCTCTCCTCGGGCGTCGTGCCGCAGATCAGCGCCATCATGGGACCCTGCGCCGGCGGCGCGGTCTACTCGCCGGCGATCACCGACTTCATCTTCATGGTCGAGGAGACGAGCTACATGTTCGTCACCGGCCCCGAGGTGATCAAGACGGTGACCCACGAAGAGGTCACCATGGAAGAGCTGGGCGGCGCCAGCACGCACGCGGTGAAGAGCGGCGTCTGCCACTTCACGGTGCCCAACGACGCCGCCTGCCTGGCCGCCATCCGCGAGCTGCTCTCCTACCTGCCGAGCAACAACCTGGACGAGCCGCCGCCGGGTACCAGCAGCGACGATCCCGGCCGCGAGAACGAGGCGCTCAACGCGCTGGTCCCCGAGGACCCGAACAAGCCGTACGACATCAAGCAGCTCATCGCCGGCGTGGTCGATGACGGCCGGTTCTTCGAGGTGCACGCCGGCTACGCCAAGAACCTCGTGGTGGGCTTCGCCCGCTTCGGCAACCGGAGCGTCGGCATCGTCGCCAACCAGCCGGCCTGGCTGGCCGGCGTGCTCGACATCGACGCCTCGCTCAAGGGCGCCCGTTTCGTGCGCTTCTGCGACGCCTTCAACATCCCGCTCGTCACCTTCGAGGACGTGCCGGGGTTCCTGCCCGGCACGCAGCAGGAGTACGGCGGCATCATCAAACACGGCGCGAAGCTGCTCTATGCCTTCGCCGAAGCGACCGTGCCGAAGATCACCGTCATCACCCGCAAGGCCTACGGCGGCGCCTACTGCGTCATGGCGAGCAAGCATCTAAGGACGGACGTCAACTTCGCGTATCCGACCGCCGAGATCGCGGTGATGGGACCGGAAGGCGCGGTGAACATCCTCTTCCGGCGCGAGCTGGAGGAGGCCGGGGCGGACGCGCCGCGGGTGCGCGCCGAGAAGGTGGCGGAGTACCGCACCAAGTTCTCGAACCCGTACATCGCCGCCGAGCGCGGCTTCGTCGACGCCATCATCGAGCCGCGGCGGACCCGCCCGGAGATCGTGCGGGCGTTGCGCCAGCTCGGCAGCAAGAGAGCGAGCATGCCGCCCAAGAAGCACGGCAATCTGCCGCTCTAAGTCCACTGTTTTCTTGACATCGGCCGGAGCGTGGGGCAAGCTCACTGACGCTCGGAACGTCTGCAACGTTTCATCTGGGAGCGGTCCTGGTCCCAGGAGGGTACATGAGAGAGAAAGATCGAGAGCTGAGGCGCCGGCGGCAACGCCGGATCAAGCGACTGAAGAAGCGGGTGCTGGAAGAGACCGCCGCGAAGGCCGAGCGGCCGAGCGCCTCCAAACGCGCCGTGAAGAAAGCCCCCGCCGAAGGGAACACTGCCGCGTCCGGCGGCGAATCGGCGGCTCCGGCCGCGGCGCCCCCCGAGAAGAAGAAGCCGGCAGCCAAGAAGGCTCCCGCCAAGAAAGCCGACAAGGCCGAGGAGCCGCCCGCCGAACCCGCCGAGCCCGGAGGTGGCGAGGGTGCCTGAAGCGCCGGTGGTGAGTGAGGACGTGCAGACAGAGAGGACCGAGATGCCGGACCTGCGTTCGCTTCAAGCCGTCGATCCCGAAATCTTTCAGGCCATCGAGGACGAACGGCTGCGCCAGAGCTCCGGGCTCGAGCTGATCGCTTCCGAGAACTTCGTCAGCCGGGCCGTCCTCGAAGCGGCCGGCAGCGTCCTCACCAACAAGTACGCCGAGGGCTATCCGGGCAAGCGCTACTACGGCGGCTGCGAGGTCGTCGACGTGGTGGAGCGCCTCGCCATCGAGCGGGCGAAAAAGCTGTTCGGCGCCGAGCACGTCAACGTGCAGCCGCACAGCGGCACCTCGGCGAACATGGCCGTCTATTTCGCCATGCTGCGCCCCGGCGACAAGCTGATGGGGCTCGACCTCTCCTGCGGCGGCCACCTCACGCACGGACACCGTCTCTCGTATTCGGGCCGCGACTTCCACGTCGTGGCCTATGGCGTCGACCGCGAGACCGAGCAGATCGACTACGACGCGGTCGAGAAGCAGGCCCTGGAGGAGAAGCCGAAGCTGATCGTCTGCGGCGCGAGCGCCTACAGCCGGGTCATCGACTTCGCGCGCTTCCGCGCCATCGCCGACAAGGCCGGCGCCCTGCTCATGGCGGACATCGCGCACATCGCGGGCCTGGTGGCCGCCGGCCTCCACCCGTCGCCGGTGCCGCACTGCCACTTCGTCACTACTACCACCCACAAGACCCTGCGTGGACCGCGGGCCGGGATGGTGATGTGCAAAGAGGAGTACGCCAAGGAGATCGACCGCGCCGTCTTCCCCGGCATCCAGGGCGGCCCGCTGATGCACATCATTGCCGCCAAGGCGGTGGCGCTCCAGGAAGCCCTCTCGGAGGACTTCCGCGGCTACCAGCAGCAGATCGTGAAGAACGCGAAACGCCTCTCCGCGCGCCTCATCGAAAAGGGCTTCCGCGTCGTCTCGGGCGGCACCGACAACCACGTCTTCCTGCTCGATGTCGCGAAGTCCGGCCTCACCGGCAAGGTCGCTGAGAAAGCACTCGGGGGGGCGGGGATCACGGTGAACAAGAACACCATCCCCTACGATCCGAACCCGCCGCTCGTTGCCTCCGGCATCCGCATCGGCACCGCGGCCCTCACCTCGCGCGCCATGAAGGAGCCCGAGATGGACCAGATCGGCGACTTCATCGCCGAAGTCCTCCACTCTCCCGAAGACGGAGTCCTGCACGCGGCAGTCCATGGCAGGATCCGCGAGATGTGCAAGCGGTTTCCGTTGTATGAGGGGTGAGGGGGCTTAGCGGAAGGTTTCTCCTTCCTGGAAGGAGAGATTCGGACAAATTTCTCCTTCTCAGAAGGAGAAATGACCTAGCGCACCCGCCCTCGCAACGCGCCGATCAGATAGATCGACCCGCACACCACAGCCACCTCGCCACCCAGAGCCAGGAGCCGCTCCAGCGCTTGCGCCGGATCGGCCTCGACGATCACCCCTGGCCGATCGCCCAGCAGCGCAGCGACTTCGGCGGGATCTTTCGCCCGCGAGTTCGGCGGCGTGGTGAGGATGATGTTTCGGGCGTGCGGCGCGAGGAGGCCGACCATCTCATCGATGGCCTTGTCGGCGAGGACTCCAAAGAGGAGATCGACCGGACTGCCCAGGGTCTTCAGAAAGCCGGCGAGGGTCGCGGCACCTTCAGCATTGTGAGCGGCGTCCAGGATCAGATGCCTGGGAGACCGGCCCCCGGGTAGCTCGAAGATCTCCAGGCGGCCGGGCCAGCGGCAGGCAGCGGCTCCGGCGGTGATGGCCTCCGCGTTCAGACCCAGGATCTCCGCAGCCAGCACGGCGAGCCCGAGATTCTTTCTCTGGTGCTCGCCGAGGAGATGGATGTGCAGATCGTAGGAATGGGCGGGCGTTGTCAGACGGATTCTCTGGCCGGCCCAGGCTTCTGTCTCGGCGTTTTCGATGCGCGCCAGGTCCGGCGCGAAACGGAGGTCCGTTCCCACAGCCGCCGCGACATCGCGCAGGGCGGCGGCGGGCTCGGGGTCTTCGATCCAGGCCAAGGCGGGACGGCCAGGACGGAAAATCCCGGCCTTTTCGCGCGCGATGGCGCCGAGCGTATCCCCCAGGAATTCCTGGTGCTCCAGGCTGATCGAGGTGACCAGGGAGAGGAGCGGATCGCAGAGGTTGGTGGCGTCCAGCCGGCCTCCCAGCCCGACTTCGATCACTCCGAGATCGACCTTCTCTTCGGCGAACCAGAGGAAGGCGGCGACGGTGAGGGCTTCGAAGTAGGTGGGCGGAGTGCCGGTCTCCCGCTCGGCGGCGGGGATCAGCCGGGCGAGCAGGTCTCCGAGGCGCTCCGCGGGGATGGGAAGCCCGTCGATGCGCAGCCGCTCTTCGACCGTTTCGAGGTGTGGCGAGGTGTAGAGCCCGGTGCGGTAGCCGGCCGCGGTGGCCATGGCGGCGAGGAGAGCGGACGTGGAGCCCTTGCCGTTACTGCCGGCGATGAGCACTGTGGGGTAGCGGAGCTGCGGATCGCCCAGGCTGGCGAGGAGGTCGCGTACCCGCTCCAGGCCGAGGCGGATGCCCAGCGTTTCGAGCCTGGCGAGAAGCGGAGCCGGGTCGCTCAGGGGCGGTAGAGGTGGCGGAGGCAGCGGGCGAGGGTGTCTTTCATCTCGGACCGCTGCACCACCAGGTCGAGGAAGCCGTGCTCGAGCAGGAACTCGCTGCGCTGGAAACCCTCGGGTAGGCTCTGGCGGATGGTCTGCTCGATGACCCGCGGACCGGCGAAGCCGATCAGCGCGCCGGGCTCGGCGATGTTGAGGTCTCCCAGCATGGCGAACGAGGCGGTGACGCCACCGGTGGTCGGATCGGTGAGGATCGAGAGGTAGGGCAGGTGCGCGTCGCGAAGACGGGCCAGGGCGCCGGAGATCTTGGCCATCTGCATCAGGGAGAGCACTCCCTCCTGCATGCGGGCGCCGCCCGAGGCGGAGACCACGAGGAGAGGCAGCCGCCTCTCCAGGGCTCTCTCGGCGGCGCGGGTGATCTTCTCGCCGACCACGGAGCCCATGGAGCCGCCCATGAAGCGGTACTCCATCGCCGCCAGCACGACCGGGATCTCGTCGAGATGGCCCTGGACGACGATCACCGCATCGCGCTCGCCCACCGCCTGCTGATAGGTGCGGATGCGGTCGCGGTAGCGCTTGGTGTCCCGGAAGCTCAGCGGATCGGTGGGTCCGATACCGGCGAACAGCTCGCGCGGCTCGGGCTCGTCCAGGAGCAGAGCGATGCGGGTGCGGGCGTCGATCCGCATGTGATGGCCACACCGCGGGCAGACGCGCAGGTTGCGGTCGAGGTCTCGGGAGTAGACGACCTCTTTGCACCCTTCGCACTTGACCCACAGCCCCTCGGGGACCGTGCTGCGCGGGCGGTCCTGGCGGATCGGCTTGGGCTTTTTGGTTTTGCTGAACCAGGCCATGGAGACGCGCTCAGACGTCGGAGTCGCGCGCCTCCTCGGCTTCCAGATCGTTGGGGACGCCGAGCCGCATGCACGCGGCGTCATACATCTGGCGCGAGGCTTTCTTGGCGTTCTGCAGCTCGGCCAAGCGGTCTTTGACCTTGGCCAGCTCTTCCTCGATCATGCGATCGAGCTCTTCCATCTCCTGCCGGGTGACGGCAAGAGTGTTCTCGTAGAATTTCCGCTGTTGGTCGCTGAGGCTCATGAGATCCTCCGGCGCGGCATCATGGCCGTGCTGCCCACCACTCTGTCCGCCAGCATCATAGCTTGAATGGAATCCGCATGCGGGTCCACATCTTCACCCGCACTCCCTCTTTTATCGCAGGTCGGTATTGCGCGTTTCGGGCCACTTGGAGAGCGGCTTCGTTGATGCCCACTTTTTGTGCGATCGGCTCGGTTACCCGGGCATCCGCGACGCGGCCGTTCTCATCCACCAGAACCGAGACGACCACGACGCCCTGCACCTGCAAACGCCGAGCCTGCGGAGGATACTCCGGTTTCGGAGCGCTGACAAGCTCCGGCGGGCTGACGCCCGGGCCGCCGGCGACGAGGTCTCCGGCGTGGACGCGGGGCGCCTCGGGAGCCGGGGCGGCCGGCGGCGGCACCGGGCGCTCCTGGGCCTTCGGCGGCTCCGGCTCGGGCGGCGGCACCGCGCGCGGCGGCTCCTGAACCGGGGACGGAGCCGGCTCCGGGGCAGCGCTCGGCACGGCCGCCGGTGTGGGCACCGGGGCAGCCGGCGTGTTTGCCGGCGGCGCTTGGAGCGCGGCCGCCGGCAATGGCTTCCCGTTCTTCTTGGCGTCGGCGATCTGCTTTTCCAGCTCTTTCGCCTTGGCGTCGTACTGCTTCTGCAGCTCCTCCTGCTTCTTCTTGAGCTCCTCGCCGACCAGGCCGGTGAGATCGACGGCCGGAGCGGCGGCGGCGCTCTGGGGTGCCGGCGTCGCGTTGGGAGCGAGGGCGGCCGGCGGAGCTGCGGGCGTGGGCTGCCCCAGCGATGGAGGCGCGCCACCGCCTTTGCGGCTCAGCAGGAAGAAGGTCACGACGATGACGATCAGCAGGATCACGATGGCCGCATAGAGGAGGCCGCGCCCCCTCTTGCCGGTCTCTTCGACCCGCACTTCGCCCAGCGGCGCGACGGCGACGACCGGCGCCATCTCCTCGACCGAGTCCGACGGCGCCGGGCCGATCGGGATGTCCGGCATCGCCGGCGGGCTCGCGGCTGCCACAGATGCCGCGGCCACAGCGGCCGCCGAGCCGGTTCCCGATGCAGCCGCCGGCTCGACGAGGAAGTGCGCCGAATCGTCGGACTCCTCCTCGCTTTCCAGCAGGCGGTGGATGTAGGTCGCGAGGTCGGCCGGTCCCGGCGACGGCCGGATGCCCTGCAGCACGGCCTCGATCCGCTGGCTCATTTCGCCCGCGGTCTGGAAACGGCTCTGGATTGGCGCCAGGGCGCGGGCGACGATCTCGTCGACGTCGGCGGGAATCGATGGGTCCACGTCACGCGGCGAGCGGGTCCGCCCCTGCCGCACGGATTCGAGGACCGACATCTCGCTCTCGCCCGAGAAGAGCCTGTCGCCGGTGAGCATCTCGAAGAGCACGGTGCCGAGCGAGAAGATGTCGGAGCGCGCGTCCACCGCCCGGCCCCAGGCCTGCTCGGGGGACATGTACTGGAGCTTCCCCTTGAGCGCTCCCATCTGGGTCTGGCCGACCTTGGACACCGCCTTGGCGATGCCGAAGTCGCAGAGCTTGACGTCTCCCTCGTAGCTGATGAGGACGTTCTGTGGCGAGACGTCGCGGTGCACCAGGCCGAGCTCGCGCCCCTCGAAGTCGCGTTTGCGGTGGGCATAGTCGAGCGCGCTGGCAAGGCGGGCCGCGATGAGCAGAGCGAGGCCCGCGGGCAGCGGCAGGGCACGGCGCCGGGCGGCGTTGAGCAGCGACCGCAGGTCCTTCCCCTCGACGTACTCCATGGCGATGTAGTAGCTGCGGCCGATCTTCCCCAGGTCGTAGATGTGCACGATGTTGGGGTGGCTGAGCTGCGCCGCGAGCTTCGCCTCGTCGATGAACATGCCGATGAACTCGGAGTTGTCGGACATGTGGCCGAGGATCTTCTTGATCGCCACCATCTTCTGGAAGCCTTCGACGCCGCGCATGCGCGCCTTCCAGACTTCGGCCATGCCGCCGACCGCGATCTTCTCCAGCAGGTTGTACTGCCCGAACGGCTCTCCCGGCTGGCTGCCCGCCTCGTCCGGCGACATCACGGGGATGAGCTGCGTCGAGGCGGCGTCCGCCACCCGGCCTCCGCGGTCTCCGCCGTCTCCAGAAAGCACGCTGACCGGCGCGGCCGGCCGGGGCGGCACGATCGGAGGCTCCACACTGACCGGCACCGGCACCGGCGCGGGCGCCGCCGGCGGCGGAGTGGCGCGCACCTCGGGCGGCATCTGGATCGGCTCGGTGCGGACGCCGAAGGGGGGCGCAGCCGGGGTCTGTGCCGGAGGCGGTGCCGCCGCGGCCGGCTGCGGACGGGGAGAGGGCGGTGCCTGCGGCGCCTGCGGAGGCTGCGGAACGCCGCTCTCCGTGACCTCCCGCAGGCCGGGATACGTCGACTCGGGCTTGCGCCGCGGCCGGGCCAGCTCTTCGATCTCCGCGAGCCCGAGGTCCATCGGCGTCTGCGGCTTGCGCACGCCTGTCGCCTCGATAGCCGCAGCGGGCGCGGCTGGCGCGGCGGCGGAGACCGGCCGCGGGCCGCTTTCGGCGGGGCGCGGTGGCGGCGGAGCCGGTGCTGCCTGCGGCGCCGGAGGCCTCTGGACGGCTGGAGATACTGGAGACGCCGGAGGAGCCGGGGCGGCGGGCCGCGCAGCCGGTGGGGCCGCCGGCTTGGGGCGGCTCATGTCGAGGCTCGACAGCGTCTTGCTCAGGATGGCATCGAGGTCCTCATCGCTGCCGAGGTCGGGCTTGCGCGGCGGCGCGACGGATTCGGGCCGGCGCGGCGCAGGCGCCGCCGAAGCTGCCGGCGGAGCGGCGGGCCGGGGCGGGGCGGCGGCGGGCGCCGGAGCCGGCGGACGCGGCTTCAGATCGGAGCCCATGACGCCGGACAGCGTCTCTTCGAGTCGCCGGTCCATTTCGTCCTTCTTCGCGGCCGATGCGGCGGGGGGCGACGGGCGCGGTGCCGCGGCAGGGATCGGGGCGGGCGGGATTCGCGGCGGCGGCGGGGCGGCCGGCCGGGCGGCCTGCGGCGCCGGAGCGGCAGAGCCGTCGTCCGGAGCGCTCTCCACCTCGGCGAGGACGTCGCCGAAGATGTCGTGCGACGTCAGCTTCATTCTTGGGGGTGCCGCCGGAGGGGCCGGAGCGGGAGCCGGCTGGCCGGCGGCCAGGGCTCGCCGCACGACCGCGCGCAGATCCTCATCCGAGAAAGGCTGGGCCAACAGCTCGTCGGCCGGAAAGCCGCCAAGGCCGGATTCCACCGCCCGCTCGGGCAGCAGGCCGATGAGACCGGGGCCACCGGAGCCACGTGCGAACGAGCCGGCCAGGGCGCTGGCGCCGATCACCGTGGCGCTGACGATCACCAGGTCGGGTGCTTCGAGAGCCGCGACCTGGAGCGCCTGGGCCGGCTCCTGGACCATACGGACCCGCCAGCCCTCAACGCCGAGGGCGTTGTGGATGCGCTCCATCGAGCCGGGCTCTTGCGCGAGGACGAGGATCGAAGACATACGGTCTCCCCAGGGTGCGACAGGAAGTCAGCATGCCTTTCTAGCACTCCGCACCCCGCCAGTCAATCGCGGCCCTCACCAAAGCTGTTGATTTTTGAGGGGTTTACCCTGAGCTCACCCGGAGGGGCCGCTAGGCGGGCCGCGGCGTGGTCTTGTAGAATGCCCGCCGGAGGACCGAGGGGCCCGCCCAAGGAGCTGCCATGTCAGGCCACAGCAAGTGGAACACGATCAAGCACAAAAAGGCGGCGACCGACGCGCGCCGGGGCAAGCTGTTCACCAAGCTGCTGCGCGAGATCACTGTCGCGGCCCGTCTGGGCGGCGGCGATCCGAAGGCGAATCCCCGTCTGCGCGGCGCCATTCTCGACGCCCGGTCCAACAGCATGCCCAACGACAACATCGAGCGGGCGGTCAAGAAGGGGACCGGCGAGCTCGAAGGCGAAGCCTATGAAGAGGTCATCTACGAGGGGTATGGGCCCGGCGGCGTCGCCGTGCTCGTCGAGGGCCAGACCGACAACCGCAATCGGACGGCGCAGGACATCCGCCACCTGTTCGCCCGCCATGGCGGCAATCTGGGGGAGAGCGGTTGCGTGAGCTGGATGTTCAACCGCCGCGGCTACTTCGCTCTCGACCGCGCCGCCCTGGACAAGGCCATGGACGAGGAGAAGCTCACCGACCTGGCCCTGGATCTCGGCGCGGACGACGTCTCGATCGCCGACGACGTCTGCGAGATCTACACCGCGATGGAAGATTTCACCACCGTCCAGGAAGAGCTCGAACGCCTCGGCATTCCGATCGCCGCCAAGGAGCTCGCCATGGTGCCGCAGACCCAGGTCGAGGTGCCGGGCGACCGCGTCAATCAGGTGCTGCGCCTGATCGAGGCGCTCGAAGACCACGACGACGTCCAGCACGTCTGGGCCAACCTGAGCATCGATGAAAAGGTCCTCGCGGCGCAGTCGCGCTAGCCGGAACCCCGGACCCCTGAGACACCACCCGGCGTGCTCATCCTCGGCATCGATCCCGGCAGCCTGCACACCGGCTTCGGGCTCATCGAACGAAGCGGCTCCGCGTTCACCCTCGTCGAAGCCGGCAGGATCTCGTGCCCGCGGGACCAGCCTCTGCCGGCCCGCCTCGCTCATCTGGTGACCGGGCTCCAGGATCTGCTCGCCCGGCGGCCGCCGGACCTGGCGGCCCTGGAAACCCCGTTCCACGGCATGAACGCCCGCTCGCTGATCGTCCTGGCGCAGGCGCGCGGCGCGCTGCTCGCCGTGCTGGCCGGGCGTGGCCTGGAGATCCGCGAATACAGCCCTGCCGAGGTGAAGTCCGCGGTCACCGGCAACGGGCGCGCCGACAAGGAGCAGGTGGCGCGCATGGTCCGCCTCCTCCTCGCGACGACTGGAGCCGAGGGGGCCGGCTGGTCGAATGACGCCACCGATGCCCTGGCACTCGCCCTGTGTTGCGCCCAGAGGCTGCGGCTCGACCGCCTGGAAGAGTCGGTCCGGCGGCCTTAAACAATTGAATGGCAACGAGTTGCCGCCGTATTGTCCTTGACCGCGTTTTTCTCCGTGTGTCTCCGTGTGCTACCATCCGCCTTCGCCATGGCCTTCCAAGGCTCTCTGAAAGAGCTCCCGCTCCCCGACATCATCCAGCTGGTCTCCGTATCGGGGAAGACCGGCGTTTTTTCGCTAACAAGAAACAACGATCCAGCGGGGGAGATCTACCTGCGCGGCGGGCAGATCGTGCACGCCCACATCGGAGAATTGCAAGGCGAAGAGGCGGTCTATGAGCTCGCCATCTGGCCCGAGGGGGAGTTCATCTTCACCCCCGGTCAGGAGACTCAGCTCACGACGATCCACAAATCGAACACCAATCTCCTGATGGAGGCGGCGCGCCGCATCGACGAGTGGCAGGTGCTGTCGAAGCGCATCCCTTCCACCCGTCTCGTGCCGGTCTTCACCAACCAGGCGGCGACGACCTCGGTGTCCTTGACTCCGCAGGAATGGAGTCTGATTTGTAAAATTGACGAACGGCGCTCCATCGAAGAGGTCGCGATCGGCCTCGCCATGAGCCCGTTCGAGGTCTGCAAGCTCCTCTACGGTCTGATCACCTCCGGTCTCGTGACCCTGCACGAGGATCTCAGCCGGCTGCGCACCGATCGCCTGCACAAGATGCCGCCCGAGGAGCTCCACCGGGTGAGCGAGAGCATCCACCAGCAGGCGCGTACTCTGTTGTCCGGCCACCCCCGGCTGGTAGAGCTCGAGGTTCCGTTCCGGCTCAACCGGGCCGAAATGGACGCCGGGCGCGGCGTCGAAGCGGTGCTCGACCTGGTCCGCTCCGAAGAAAAGGTCGTCTCCGCCGCCCTCGGACCGAACCAGAGCAAGGTCTTCCTCGACCGCGTCGCGCAGCTTCTCAACCGCTGATCTTCGAGGCACGATCCGACCCGGGCACGGCTGTTGCTTTCCCGGCTAGAATCCAGCCATGCCTTCCTCCTGTCTACGAATCCGGCTCTCTGCTCTCGTCCTTCTTGGGCTTTGCCTGCAAACCCTCTGGGCTGGAACTGCCCGCGCTCAGGACTCGCAGCCGGCCGCCTCGCCACCCGTCGAGGGGGGCGGTGAAGCGCCCAAGGTGCGTGAGCAGCCCTTTCTTCCGCGCCTGGACGTCTTCTTCCCGGAAGGCGATCTGGACCTGCGGGTGAACCACCTGATCAACAAGGTGTTCTTCGAGGGTCAGGTCAAGTATAATTTTATCAAGGGTGACATCTCTGCGTTCCTGCGCTACCGTTACTACGGGTATCAGCGGACGACCCAGTTCACCGTCTTCGACACCATCGAATTCCAGGATGTTCATAAATTTTCGAACGACTTCGACCGCGTGCGCGGGACTCTCCTGCTGATGCAGTGGCCACACAGCTTTCAGCAGCGCACCTACGGCCTGATTGAGCTGGACCGCATCAGCTCGAACCGGGAAGACATCTCCCAGGTCCTGCGTCTGGGGCACACCAACACCTTCATGCGGTTCGGCTACCAGGTCGGTACGCCGGAGGACGCGCGGTCCAACGCGATCGTGGGAGAGAGCCGGGCCACGACGCAGCGGCTGTTCACCGCCTACAAGGAAATCGGGCCGGGCGGCGCCGGCTTCACCGGCGCGGTGACCTACGGCTTTCCGTATGGCCTGGGCGACTTCGACTACGTCAAGATCGAAGGGGAGGCCCTGAAGCGCTTCGACGTCAGCGCGAACACCTTCCTGATCGGCCGCGTGCATGCCGGCACCTTTTTGCGCAAGGACCAGCGCAACCCGGCCGAGCTGCCCGCCACCCACGACAAGCTCGACGACTACACCGTGCCGCGGGGAGAATTTTTCAGTCTGAGCGGACGCGACAACCTGCGGGGACTGAGCAGCAGCACCGTGCTGCCCGGAAGCGAAGAGTTACACACCACCTGGGAGTATTTCTTTCCCTGGTTCCTGGATGCCCATCATGACTTCCTCCACGTAGAATGGCAGAATTGGTACTGGATTCTGTATACCGGCGCTGGAACCGTCGGATTTGACCGCAAGGTCTATACCGACTTCAGCACATACATCCCCGATGCGGGCATTGGTTTCGAATCTTCCGTCAAACTGGGAAAGTATGGCTTCTTTTTCTCGGGGATCGTGGCACACGCTTTGAAAGGGAACTCAGGAGTTGAGGCTCGTGTCTCGGTGAAGTCGTACCACTGATTGGATGACCACAGAGGTTTTACCGGGGGCACGATGTTTAGGGAGGGTCAAAACAAGTGACGATGTCATTGCGAGTCAGGCAAGCGCCGCAAGGGCCAGCAAGGTTCTTGCGGATCAGGCTCACACAGGCCGGAGGAGGAGGAAGATGAGACACGTCAGGTACTTGTTGTTACTGACGGTAGTGAGCCTCGCACCCGCCCTGGCATTCGCTGGAGAGCAGGCCAACGCTCCATCGGTGACGGGCGAGACGGGGTTGTTCACCCTGCTGAGCGGAGACACATTGCCCCGCGGCGGCTGGGACTTTGGGCTGTACTTCAATAACTGGGACCCGATCATCAAGTTGGATGCGGGCCAGGGGAGGCACAAGGAGCTCAGCCTCGACTGGAGCCGTTTGAGCGCCAGTTTTGGGTACGGCATCACCGACCGTTGGGAAGTCAGCGTGATGGTCCCCTACGAAGATTACAACTACGACGAAGGGGATCTGCTGGCGACCGATCACGGCTTTGACCAGCGCGACCTGGGCAACGTGCGGGTCGGCACGAAGTGGCGTCTCATGGGAGGGCCGGGCGATCATTCCAGGCTCGCCCTCAACGCGTTCGCCGAGTTGTCCACGGGGAAAGACACCGTGGCCAGCAAGGACACCGGGTTCGGCGCCGGCCTCGACTGGAGCGTCGGCAACTGGGTACTGAATGCTGGTTATGCCGACCGCGGTAAGTTCGACGCCTTTGCACGCAAGCAGGAAGGGACCGTGGGCATCGGCTACGCCGCCCCGGTTTCCGAGCGTTTCGACTGGATCACCGAGGTCAATGGCATCTTTTACAGCGGCGGGCGGGAGTCCACCACCCGCGGCGAGTACAAGGACCGCTACGACTTCACGACCGGCGGCCGCCTGTGGTTCGGCGCCGATCAGGACTGGGCGTTCAACTTCGGTCTGCGGACCGACCTGGCCCAGCTCAACTCCATCGACGAGCACTGCCCGCTAGGCGGTCTGGTCGGCTTCACCTACTACCCGCGGACGATCCACAAGCCGGAGCCGCCTCCGCCGCCTCCACCGCCGCCGGCTCCTGAGCCGCCGCCGCCCCCGCCGCCGCCGGCTCCCGAGCCGCCGCCGCCCCCGCCGCCACCACCGCCACCACCGCCACCGGCCCCCGCGCCGAAGCCTGAGGTGCGTGTCACGGTCAACTTCACGCCGGGAAGCGCCCGCCTGTCGAACATCGCCAAGGCGAAGCTCGACGAGGTCGCTCTCCAGATGAAGCAGGATCCCTCGCTCCGTGCCCAGGTCATCGGGTACGACGCGGCGGGTTCCAACGCCAAGGCCGCCCAGCGTCTCAGCGAGCAGCGCGCCGCTGCGGTCAAGAACTACCTGGTCACCCGGCACGGCATCGATCCGAGCCGTATCACGACCGAAGGCCGCGGCACCGCGGACTCCACGGGCAACGCGGCGGAAGATCGCCGGGCCGTGGTGATCCTCACCGGCCAGTAGACGGTCGCTTCCTCTGAACACCCGGAAGGCCCCGCCCAGGCGGGGCCTTCCGCTTTTGGTGGATTCGTCTTACAGGGCCTCGCGCCGCAGCGACAGCACGGCGCCCGTGAGGCCCGCTGCTCCGCCGAGCAGAATGAGGAAGGCGATCTGCGTGCTGCTCAGGAAGTGCGCGGCGAGCAGCGACTCGACGAGCGAATTCGGCTGCCGCAGGCGCAGCAGGGTGTAGACCGCCCACAGCCCGGCGCTCGCAACGGCGCCTCCGGCCAGCCCCTGGACGAAACCCTCGGCGTAGAACGGTCCGCGGATGTAGAACTCGGTGGCGCCCACCAGCCGGAGGACCGAGATCTCGTCGTGGTGCAGATAGGCGGTGAGCCGGATCACGCTGGCGGTGGTGAAGATGGCCGCCGCGAGGAGCCCACCGGCCAAGGCCAGCCCGACACCGCGCAGCAGGGCCGCCACGGTCTCGATCTGGAGCAGCCACTCGCGGTCGTCGTCGACCATCGACACCTCCGGCCGGCGGCGCCAGGTGTCCAGCCAGGCGCGCAACTCGGGCGGGCGGCGGCCGGGCTCGCGGAGCGCGATCTCGATCGATGCCGGCAGAGGCTCGTCCCCCAATCCTTCGACCAGATCGGAGAGACTGGGAAACGACTCCTGGAACCGGCGCCGGGCGGCTTCCGCAGTGACGGCTTGCGCCGCGGCAGTCCAGGGAGCGCGGCCGGCTTCGGCGGCAAGGCGCTGCAACACCTCGGGGGTCACGTCGGGCTGCAGGTAGATGACCACGCGCGTCTCTCCCCGCCAACGTTCCACCGAAGCCAGGAGATTGCGGCTGACCAACAGAAAGGCGCCGCCCACCAGCAGGCTGACGGTGATGGTGAGAATGGCGAGCAGGCTGACCTTCCAGCCCCGGGCCAGGTTGACCAGAGCTTCGCGAAGGAAGTAGCGCAACGCCTTGAGCAAGCTCACGGCGTCTCCGATTCAACCGGCTCGGCGTCTGCTTCCGCCGTGTCCGGTCCGGTGGCCGGCGGCACTTCCAGGCTCGGTGGATCGGTACCCGGAAACTCCTGGTCGTTGACCAGACGACCGGCGTCCAGGGTGAGCACACGGCGGCCGACGCGCTGGATCATGTCGCGGTCGTGCGTGGCGAGCAGCACCGTGGTGCCGCGCAGATTGACCTCCAGGAAGAGGCGGAGGATCTCCCACGACAGATCCGGGTCTAGGTTGCCCGTCGGCTCATCGGCGATCAGGATCTCGGGCTCGTTGATCAGCGCCCGTGCGATCGCGACGCGCTGCTGCTCACCGCCCGACAGCTCCAGCGGGAACGCGTTGCCGCGGTGCGCCAACCCGACGCGGCGCAAGGCGGCGTAGGCCAGCTTCTTCTGCGACTTGCTGTCGGAGCCCAGGATGCGCGGCAGGTAGGTGACGTTTTCGAACACCGTCTTCCTGGGGATCAGCCGGAAGTCCTGGAAGACGACGCCGATCGTCCGCCGCAGGTAGGGGATCTTGCTCGGCGGGATCGAGGAGACATTGCGGCCGTTGACCAGGATCTGCCCTTCGTCGGGCACGTCCTCGCGGAAGATCAGGCGCAGCAGCGAGGTCTTGCCGGCGCCGCTCGCGCCAGTGAGGAAGACGAACTGGCCGCGGGCGATCTCGAAGCTCACCCGGTCGAGGGCGGTCTGCCCTCCCGGATACCGCTTGGTCACTTGGAAAAAATGGATCACAGCCCGCGGTCTTGCGGCGTCATGCGTTCGGTACCGTCGCGCGCTCGAGCGCCTGGCGCAGGAGCTGCTGGACGGACTTCGGCTCCGCGCGCCCGGCCGAGCGCTTCATCACCTGGCCGACGAGAAAACTGATGAGCTGCACCTTACCGGCACGGTATTGCGTCACCTGCGCCGGGTGGTCGCGGACCACCTCTTCGACCCAGGCCTCGATCTGTGACATGTCGTTCACCTGGCCGAGGCCCAGACGGTCCATGGCCATGGCGGGCTCTTCGCCAGAGCCCCAGATCGCGGCAAAGACTTCCTTGGCGGCGCTGCTGGACAGCTTGCCTGCATCCACCAGGCCGACCAGAGCGGCCAGCCGGACCGGCGGCACAGAGACGTCGGAAATCATTGCCTTGCGCTCCTTCAACTCGCGCAACACCTCGGTCATCACCCAGTTGGCGATCCCCTTGGGATTCGCCGGCAGAGCGGCGACGGCAGCTTCAAAGTAGTCGGAGAGCTCCCGCGCGCCGGTGAGGACGAGAGCGTCGGCCACCGGCAGGCCGTACTGCTCGACGAAACGGGAGCGCCGCTGCCAGGGAAGCTCGGGGAGCTCTCCGCGCAGAGCGGCGGCGCGCTCGGCGGTGACCACCAGGGGCGGCAGGTCCGGATCCGGAAAGTAGCGGTAATCCTGTGCCTCCTCCTTGCTGCGCATGAGGCGGGTGACGCCGGCGCCGGCGTCGAAGCTCCGGGTCTCCTGCGCGACCCGGCCGCCGGATTCCAGAAGTCCGATCTGGCGGCCGATCTCGAACTCGATCGCGCGACCGACGTTGCGGAAGGAGTTGACGTTCTTGACCTCGCTTTTGGTGCCCAGGCGCGTCTCGCCGCGGCGGCGCACCGAGACGTTGGCGTCGCAGCGCAGGCTCCCCTCCTCCATGTTGCCGTCGCTGGTCTCCGTATACAGCAGGACCTGATGAAGGGTCTGGAGATAGTCCTGCGCCTCGGTGGCGGTGGACATGTCCGGCCGCGAGACGATCTCGACCAGGGGCACGCCGCAGCGGTTGTAGTCCACCAGACTCTGGCCCGGCAGGGCGCCGCCGCCGGGCGCCTCGTGGAGCAGTTTGCCGGCGTCCTCTTCGAGATGCAGCCGCTCGATGCGCACCCCTTTGTCCTGCACGGTGAGAGGGAGCAGGCCGTCTTCGGCGAGCGGGCGGTCGTACTGGCTGATCTGATAGCCTTTCGGCAGGTCGGGGTAGAAGTAGTTCTTGCGCGCGAAGATCGACTGCTCGCGGACCGTGCAGCCGAGCGCCGCGGCCAGCTTGACCGCCAGATCGACCGCGTGCCGGTTTGGCACCGGCAATGTGCCAGGATAGCCGAGACAGACCGGACAGACGAGGGTGTTCGGAGGCGCGCCGAAACGGTTCGGGCACCGGCAGAACATCTTCGTCTGGGTCAGGAGCTGGACATGGACTTCCAGCCCGATGACCGCTTCATAGTCGTTCTGGGACATGCGCTCGTAAGTCTACCGCATAGAATGAGCACCGTGCGCCGAACCGTCCTCGTCACCCTGTCCGCCCTCTCTGTCCTCTGCGTGGGGCTTGCCGGCTGTGGGCCCAAGGCTCCGAACCTCGATTCGCACGGGAAGACCATCGTCTGCCTGGGCGATTCGATCACCGCGGGCGTCGGCGCCGCTCCCGGGCCGGCCTACCCGGATCTCCTCGCCGCCCGCCTGGGCAAGGAGGTGATCAACGCCGGTGTGTCCGGCGACACCGCCGAGCAGGGTCTCGCCCGGGTCGACGACGTTCTCGCCGACGATCCATGGCTGGTGATCGTCGAGCTGGGCGGCAACGACGTCCTGCAACAGGTGCCGCCGGAGCGGACCGAAGCGGCTCTCCGCTCCATCCTCCAGCGCCTGCTCGACGCCCACGTGGTGCCGGTGCTGGTCGAGCTGCGCGTGCCGTTCGGCGGCAAGTACGGCGAGATCTATGGGCGGCTGGCCAAGGACATGAAGATTCCGATCGTCGAGGACACGCTGCACGACATCCTTCTCGATCCGGCGCTCAAGAGCGACACGATCCATCCCAACGCGCAAGGCTATGAGCGACTCGCCGCGGCGATCGCGCACGAGGTCGAGCCGCTGATCAAGGCGCGGAGGCGGCGGTGATCTCCGGGCCTGCGCAGGCGGTCGACACCTGGGTCTGGCAAGAGCGCCGCGGCGGTCTCGCGGTCGTCTTCACCGGCCGCGGACCTGCCGGCGACCGGGACGAGGTGCTGGGGCGGATCGAGCCCGCGGCTCCGCAGGTCGCCTGGGCAAAGCAGGTCCATTCCGCCCAGGTGCTGCCGGCCGCGGCGCCGGGCCTCCAGGGCGAGGGTGACGCGCTGATCTCCGAGCACGAGGGGCTGGCGCTCTGCGTCGTCACCGCCGACTGCGTCCCGGTCCTTCTCGCCGGCCCGGACGGACTCGCCGCCGTGCATGCGGGCTGGCGCGGGATCGCCGGAGGCGTGATCCCGGCCACTCTCGCGAACCGAACCGGGCTCGACCGGTGGACCGCCTGGGTCGGGCCGGCGATCGGCGCCTGCTGCTACGAAGTCGGCCCCGAGGTCGCCGAGCAGATCGCCGCGGCCAGCGATTCGTCGGTCGTACTGTCTCGCGGTCCGGGGCAGCAGCCGCATCTCGATCTCCACGCGGCGGTGCGGCACCAGCTCACCGCCGCCGGGGTTGGCGAGGTCATCTGCGTGCCGGGCTGTACGCGGTGTGACTCGGAAAGGCTGTGGAGCTACCGGCGGGAGGGCGCGCGGGCGGGGCGTAACCACGCCTTCATCTGGCGGGAGATCTGAGCAACCAAGTATTTCCGGACAGAAACGAAGTATTCCAAGACGGATTCGAAGTATTGCCGGACAGCCCCGAGCCGGGAGATCGCTCGAACGAAGTATTTGCGGGCGAAAACGAAGTATTGCCGGACAAAAACGAAGTATTCCCGGACAGCCCCGAGCTGGGAGGCCACCCGAACGAAGTATTGGCGGACACAAACGAAGTATTGCCGGACGGCTCCGAGGTATTAGCGGACAGAACAGTTCGCCGGGGAGCCGCCCTACTTGCGGGCCCGTGCCAGCACGCCCCGCGGGTCGCGGCCGAAGGCACGGAGCTGGCCGCAGGCGGCGCTGACATCGTCTCCGCGGCGGTGGCGCACGGTCGCGACCATCCCCTTCTGCCGCAGGCGGTCGCGGAAACGCTCGACGCTCTCATCGCTGGGCGGCACCATGGCCGCCCCCAGCACCGGGTCCGGGTTGATCGGGATCAGGTTCACCTTGGCGCGGATGCCGTTGAGCAGACGGACCAGCAGATCGGCGTCGCGGAGAGCGTCGTTGAAGTCGCGGATGAGGACGTACTCGAAGGTGATCTTCCGCCCCTTTTCGAGCGGAAAGCGGCGCAGCACCGGCAGCAGGTCGGCGAGCGGATAGGTGCGGTTGATCGGCATGACCTCGGTCCGGCGCTCCTCGTCGGGCGCGTGGAGGGAGATCGCCAGATTCGGCCGCCTTTCCCAGCGCGCCATGGCCTCGAGTCCCGGCAGGATGCCCACCGTCGACACGGTGATGCGCTGCGGCGAGATCGATTCGGTGAGGATCGACAGCGCCGCTTCCAGATTCTCCAGGTTGAGCAGCGGCTCCCCCATCCCCATGAACACGAGATTCAGCCCCTCGGCCGGCAGCCCCTGGTCGGCGCGGATCGCCAGCACCTGCGCGACGATCTCGCCGGCCGTCAGGTTGCGCCCCGCTCCCCAGTAGCCGGTGACGCAGAACGAGCAGGCCAGCGCGCAGCCGGCCTGGCTCGACAGGCAGAAGGTGCGGCGGTCGCCGTCGGGGATGTCGACCGCCTCGATGGTGGCCGCGTCGGGCAGGCGGAAGAGATATTTGCAGGTGCCGTCTCCCGCCTGCCTGCGCTCGGCGATCTCCGGCAGGCCGATCCGGTAGTGCTCGGCGAGGCGTTCGCGCAGCTCCCGGCTGAGATCGGTCATGCCGGCGAAGTCGCCGACGCCGCGCTTGTAGAGCGCCTGCCAGATCTGCTCGACCCGGAACGGGCGGTCGAGGACAGGAGCCAACGCGGCGGCGAGCTGCGGCCGGGAAAGACCGAGCAGGTCGACGCGATCGGGTGCGGCGGTGAGGATCTGGCTCATGGACGGAGACGGCGACGGAGGCGGGGCCGGCAAGGCCCGGCGGATCAGGAGCTCGGATTGGGGACCGGCCGGCGGCGGCGGAGCTGCCGGGTGGGATCGATGCCGATCGAACGCAGGAACGACAGGTCGTGGCCGTTGATCTGGAAGATGGGCTCGCTGCCGTTGCGCCGCGGAACCGCGACGGGAAGGAGCTCGTCTCCCGTCTCCCGGTCGAGCCGGTCGCGCTTACAGTCCACCAGCAGGTAGAGGGTGTACCCCTCTTCCCGGATTCTCCGCAGCGTACGGCTCACCTCGGACGAGTCAGAGATCGCCTCGGAGAGTGCTCGGCGCAGGTCGCGGAGCATATGGTGGAGTCTGTCGTCCAGATCGAAATCCCTTCTGGCCTGTCCTGGGGCCGACGGCCGGATTATCACCCGCGTCCGCCGGGGTGTCAAACCATGGCGGCTGCAACAAATCCTTGCCCGGACGACATTCCCACTGCTCTGGCACGACTCCGTTTCAGGACGGTGGTAGTCTCTGCGCCGATGAGCCGCCCCGTCCCCGACGATCCAGACAGCAAGCCGCCCACCGGCGCCGGAGAGATGACGGTATGGCTCGCGGCGCTCGGCCGGCCGGCGCAGGAGGTTCTGCCGCTCCCCGGCGACGTCTCGCAGCGCCGCTACGCCCGCGTCCGGCTGGCGGACGGCGGGACGGCCATTCTGGCGACCTACCCGCCCGAGGTGCGCTCGATCTGTCCACGGTTCCTCCGCACCACCGAGCTGTTCACCCGGGCGGACGTGCCGGTGCCGCGCGTCCTCGCCAGCGACTGCGACGCCGGCTTCATGCTGCTCGAGGATCTGGGCCCCGAAACCCTTGCCGATTGGAAGGCAAGGCCCTGGAGTGAGCTCCGCCTCTACTTCGAGCGTGCCCGGGAGCTGGGCGAGCGGATCGCCCGTCTCCCCGAAGCCGAGGTGGCCGGCCTCAACCCGCCGCTCGGCACCGAGCTGCTGCGCCGCGAGCTCAAGCAGACCTGGGACCTCTTCCTGGTGCCCCAGGGGCTCACCGGCGACGCGGCCTCGACCGCTGCCCTGAGCGCCATCCTCGACGATCTCTGTGCCCGGCTGGGTGCCGGCCCCCTCGTGCCCTGCCACCGGGACTTCATGAGCCGCAACCTCATGCCCCTGGATGATCGCCGCGATCACGGCGGCATCGTGGTGCTCGATCATCAGGATCTCCGCCTCGGCCCGGCGGCGTACGATCTCGCCTCACTGCTCAACGACACGCTGTTCCCGCCTCCCGGCATCGAGGAAGACCTCCTGGGCGGCACGGACCGCACCGCCTATCACCGCGCCGCGGCGCAGCGCACCCTGAAGGCGGTGGGCACCTACAGCGCCTTCGCGCTCCGCGGCTCGGACCGCCACCTGCCGCTGGTGGCGCCGACGCTGGCGCGCTGCCTGACCCACTTGTCGCGAATCCCTGAAAGCGAAGCGTTTGCCGGCGATTTAGGCCATCTCTGGCGCCCCGTTCTTGAGACGGTGGCGGCCTCCTGATTCTGTTACACTGAATGCGACCTCCCGCACGGAGGCCATCAAGGGGCGGCATCAACGCTCCGGGAGATTCATTATGTCCCTCGGTGTTCCAGAGCTCATCATCATTTTCCTCATCATCATCCTGTTGTTCGGCGGCAGCCGCCTCCCCCAGATCGGCAAAGGCCTGGGCGAAGGGATCCGCAACTTCCGCAAGGGAATGCACACCGGGGACGAACCGGAAGGCTACGAAGCCGGCAACAAGGTCGAACCCCGCTAGGCAGGAGCACGTGGGAGCGCCGGAGCGGCGCTCCGGCGTGCCCGAATGGCACGCCGGCCGGGTGAGAGGAAAAAAAGGCGGTCAGCCGCCGAAGTGGTCGCTCGACAGCCGCTGCGGGTGGTCTCTCCCGCCTGCTGTCTGGTGATGCTCGCCGTAGAGGGTCAGCACCCTCTTCACATAGTCTTTCGTCTCCCGGTAGGGCGGCACTCCGCCATAGCGCTCGACAGTCCCGGGGCCGGCATTGTAGGCGGCCACGGCCAGCTCCACATCCCCTTTGAAGTCAGACATCAGCTCGCCGAGGTAGCGGCTTCCGACGTCCAGGTTGACACGGGGGTCGAGGAGATCCTTGGCTCCATACTCTTCCGCGGTGGATGGTAAAACTTGCATGAGGCCGACCGCGCCCTGGGGCGAGACCCGGCGGGAATTGAAACCCGACTCGGCCTCCACGATGGCCGCCACCAGGAGGCCGTCGACGCGGTGCCGCTCGGCCGCCAGGGCCATGGCCGGGCCGTAGGGGAGGTCGCGCAGAAACCGGCGCTGCTCCTCGGTGGAGGCGCCGTGGGGGAAGAGCTGGAAGCGCTGGTGACTGGACGACGTGGCGGCTGCCAGATCGGCCGGATGGAGGACGTGGAGATCAGCTCCTTCCTCCCCGGGCGCGATCGCCCAGTCGGCGAGCCGCTGGATCATGAGGCGGTCGTCCCCATGCATCTGCCGGAGATCAGCGATCGCCGGGTCGGAGGAGGACGGCCGGAACATCAGGGCCAGGAAAAGCAGGGTGGAAAGAGCTTTGAACGGGGCCTTCAGACTTCGGTGCTTCATTCGGCCAAACCCTCATATGAATCCGCTTCCCGACGACGGAGCCCTCAGAATTTGGCTCAAGGTCGCGGATCTGGTCGAAGCAGCAGAAAGCCATCCACATCGCGTGCGGATGGCAGGCGAAACAATACCGAATCCTTATGCAGGAATGCTGCCACGGTCTACTGCAGCAACCGTGCCAAACTCGGGGAGAGGTCGTGCCTCAGGGCTCGGAAGGGCTTGGCTTGCGGCGTGCCGGCCGGCGGCCGGGAAGGTCGTAGTCCTCGACCAGAATGCCGAGGTCGGAGACCTTGTTGCGCAAGGTGTTGCGATGAACGCCGAGGGACTTCGCCGAGCGGCAGAAGTTGCCACGGTTGGATTTGAGGGAAGCGACGATGAACTGTTTTTCGAACTCCCGCCGGGCCTGATCCAGGGTCAGGCCTCGGCGGACGAGCTCGTCAACGATCTGGTAGAGACGTCCGTTGAGGTTCTGTTCGGCCAAGAAGGTTGTTCCTCGGTAGACCGGCAAAGCTCCAGAGTACCACAGGGCCACGGCCGCGCAGTCTGGTGACGTTGGGACATCAGCGGGCAGCGCGGCAGCGGCCACGTCGGCGGACATCACTTCAGATCGAGGCGGTCCCCAATGTAGACCGGGTAGCGCGATTGGAGGATCTTGCCGACCGAAGAGGTCTTGTGGACCGACAGGATGGCAAGCTCGCCGATGACGATCGGCGGCATTCCTTCACGGTTCAGGCGGTAGATCGTGTAAATATCGCCCGGCGTCACGTCCTTGTCGGCCCCGCGGTCGATGTAGACGACGTGGTCCTGGCCGAGAGTGATCACCTCGTCCTGGGAGAGGACGATGACCGGCGCGTCGCGCAGCTTCTCCTCGGCCGCCGGGTAGTTCGCCGGACGCATCGCGCTCAGCCTGCCGAGCGGCACCGGCTCGGGCTCGAACGGCTGCAGAACCGCCCCGACGTGAACCGGATCGCAGGACTGGATGATCTCCGCGATGGCGGTGTTCTCCTGCACCGACAGCACGCGCACCCGGCCGACATAGTGGTAGAACCGGCCGAGCGACTCCTTGGTGTAGGGGTGGATCACCCGCTGCTCGCGGCTCACCACCGTGAACACCGAGCCAGGGGAGAGGCCGCGGGCCTTGCCGCCGTCGAGATAGATGATGTCGCCGGCGGAGAGGTCGACCTTGAGGGTGCCGACCCGACCGTAGGTGCTCTTGATCTCGCTCTTGACCCCGACGTCGAGATCCGGGCCGAGTCTCTCGTACTCGGTGCCGACGATCGAGAAGGGGAACTCCTGGTTCTCGGGCGCGATGTACCCGGAGCAGTAGATGTCGCCCTCCGAGCCCAGCGGCACCGGCGCTCCCGCGGCGGCGGCGGGGGTCAGCACACCGGGAACGGGCGCCGTGGGAGCGGCGTCCTCACCGCCCGCCGGCTCCGTGCCGTCTCCGCTGTCTCCCGGCGTCTCACCCGCGGCCAGGTGGTCGACCGGCGCTACCTCGGGACCGAGCACCAGGATGTCTCCCGGATAGATCCAGTGGGCGTCGAGGATGTACTGGTTCTTCTCCCAGATCTGCGGCCACAGATACGGATTGCCGTAGTAGTGAGAGGCCAGATCCCACAGCGTATCGCCCTTGGCGATCACGTGAGTTTGGACGTTGGGAGGTGGCTGTGGAGGGTTCCACGCCGTCCAGTGGTCCCCAACTTGATGCAAATCCTGCGGCGGCCGGTCCGATGCCTGAAGGCAGGGAGCAGCCAGCACAAGAACAGTGAGGACGAAGCCGGAAAGCCGCACTCTCATGAAAGGGCCTCCTGAACGCCGGGGGAGGTATAGTAAGCTCGCTATGAGCTAAGGTATAAGCTTTGCTAGCGTTTGTCAAGCTTTACACCGCTGAGGCTCAAGGAACGCTTGAAGGGCGTTCATTTCGGCAGCTTGGCCTGATGCTCTTCGGCCACGGTGGCGGCGGCGCTGCCGGAGAAGCGCCGGATCACCTCTTTGTAGGTCACCCGCGCCCCGGCGACGTCGCCCATGGCTTCCAGACACTGGCCGGCCTTGAGCAGCGCGTCCGGCACCTTGTTGCCGTCCGGGTAGCGCTGCACGGTCTCGCGGAACGCCGCGAGGGCACCCCGCAGGTCGCCGCGGGAGTAGCGGCATTCGCCGATCCAGTACTCGGCGTTGTCGGCCAGCTCGTTGGTGGGATTCGCCTGGAGGAAGCGCTGGAAGCTCGCCTCCGCATCCACATAGCGCCCCTGGTGGAAGAGGGTGTAGCCACGGTCGTAGAGAGCCTGGGTCGCCGGGCCGGAGGTCTCCCCCTCGTTTATCGGCGGCATCGGGGCACCGGAGCCCCGGGGCGGCGCCTTGGCGACCGGTGTCTGCGTCGAGGGAGTCGGCGAAGTCGAGGGCGCCGATGCCGCGGGAGCCGCCGGTTTGGCCTTGACCGGTGCCGGCATGTCGATGTCCGCCTCTTCGATACCTGCTGCGGGAGCCGAGGCGGCCGGAGGACGCGGTGCGGCGGCCGGCGGCCGGCTCGGAGCGGCGGCCGTGGCCGTGGGCCGGACCGGCGCGGGAGCCGGCGCGGTGCTCTTCGGCCCCGCCGAAATTGCCGGCTTCGCTGCGGGCGCCTGGACCGGAGCCGGCGCGGGAGTTGGCGGCGGCGCGGTCAGGACGGGCGGCGGGGTGGCGCGGGTGCCGCCCGGGCGGGCCGTCTCGAGCTCGGCCACCTGCTGCCGCAACCGGGCCAGCTCCACCTCGCTCACCGTCGTCTTGCGCTGCAGCTCGAGGAGGCGGGCGCGCAGGTCCGCGATCTCCTGGTCGCGCGGATCTTCCCGGCGCAACGGATTGCCGGAGCATCCGGACGCGAACAGGGCGGAGACCAACAGGGCGGCGGCGAGCAGAGCGAAGGCGGGACGGCTGGCGGCGGACGGTCTCTTCATTTTCCTGCTTCCCCCGATTTGAGGTCCTTGAAATCCGGAACCTGAGCGAGGTACGGGCTCTTCGGATACTGGGTGCGCAACTGCTCGATCATCTTCTTGGCGTCGTCGAAGCGGTGCATCGTGTGGTAGACGAGGATCAGGTTGTAATAGACCTTTTCCTTTTCCGGATAGTCGGGGTAGTTCGCCAGCAGGTACTCCCAGCGGTCCGCGGACGGCCCGGGAATACCGAAGCGCTGGTAGAAGCGGCCGATGATGAACTCGTGCTCGGCGAGGTTCGCCTTCACGATCTTGCTCTGCTCCTGCGCCTGCGCGGAGTACTCGCTGGTGGGATAGAGCCGGCCCAGCTCTTCGTAGGCCTGCAACGCCTTGCGGGTGACCGACTGGTCGCGGTCTGGCCGTTCCATCCACTTGGCCAGGCTGTTGGCGATCTGGAACTGCACATAGGCCGCCTGGGTGCTGGTCGGAAAGCGGTTGAGGAAGTCGCGGTACTTCGCCTCCGCCTGCACGTAGTTGGTCGAGTTGCCCTCGAGGTAGTAGGTGTCGGCGGCGAGGAGCAGCCCTTCGCGGCCGATGGCCGAGTTGGGCTCGACCTCGAAGGCGTGGGTGAAGTAGGGGCGCGCCTTGGGGTATTTGGACTTCGCCAACAGCTCTTTGCCCTGGGCGAGGGATTCCTCGGCCGAGAGCCTCAGGATCGGATCTTCCCGCACGCCACCGTGGCACGCCGTACCGACCAGCGCGAGGACGACCGCCGCCAGCAGCAGAATCATTCGTTTCATGTTGTCTCCGGCCGAGCGCGCGCACGCAGCTCGGACATGGTTGCCACGGGGTCGCCGGCCGCGAAGATCGCGGACCCCACAACGCACACTTCCACCCCGGCGTCCACCACGGCCTCAATGGTACCGCGATCGATGCCGCCATCCATTTCGATCTCGACCGCGGCGCCGCTGGTACGGATCATCTCACGCAGCCGCCGCGCCTTGTCGAGCGCGCGCGGCAGGAACTTCTGCCCCGAAAATCCGGGGTTGACCGACATCAGGAGAACGTAGTCGAGCTGCGGCAGCGCGTCGACCAGCAGCTCGACCGGCGTCGCCGGGTTGACTGCCACGCCGGCCTTCGCCCCGCCTTCGCGGATCTGCGCCAGCAGGCGGTCGAGGTGGACGCTCGCCTCCCAGTGCACCGCGACGCGCGCCGCGCCGGCTTTCAGGTACTCGCCGAGCAGCCGGTCGGGGTTGCTCACCATGAGGTGGACATCCATCGGCAGCCGGGTGTGCCGGACGAGCGCCGCAAGAACCGGCGGGCCGATCGTCAGGTTGGGGACGAAGTGCCCGTCCATGACGTCGAAGTGGATGAGGTCGGCGCCGCCCTTTTCACAGAGTGCCAGGGCGCCCGCCAGGTCGGCGAGGTCGGCGGCGAAAATGGAGGGGGCCAGGCGCATCAGGGGACCGCCTCCGAGGGAACGTTGTCGGCTGTCGCCACCACCAGCGAGACGGCGTCCTCGTGGGTGAGAGGGTGCCCCGGCAGAGGGAACTGGCGCAGGATGCTCCCCGCCGCGACGCCTTCGTAGCGTTCGTACTTGACGTTGCCGAAGCGGAAGCCGAGGCGCTCGAAGTAGGGATGCACGGTGTCGTAGTCGCGATAGATCAGGTCAGGCATGACATAGCGTTCCCCGGGAGCGGGCATGGCGAGCAGCAGATCGACGGGCGTCGAAGGCGCCACGCTGGCGCCCGGATCGGGATCCTGCTCCAGCACGGCGCCGGGGTTCTTGCCCGAGGCGAAGGCGCCGAGGATCTTGCCCAGCGCGAGACCGCTCCCCGACAGCGCCGCCTGCGCCGCCGGCAGCGTGCGGCCGGCCAGTGTCGGCACCTCGACCCGCTGCGGGCCTTGGGAAAGGATCAGGACGACGCCGCTGCCGCGTTTCACCAGCGTCCGCGCATCCGGGCTCTGCTGCACCACTTTCCCGGCCGGCACCTTGTCGTCATACCTCGTCTGGTCCCCGACCTTGCGCAGGGCAAGCCCATGGTCGGTGAGCAGGTTGGTCGCCTCCTCGCGGCTCAACCCCTTGAGATCCGGGACGGTGGTCACGCCGCTGCGCACGAAGAAGCTGAAGGCGAGGTATGCGGCGAGCCCGAAGACGAAGAGGACGAAGAGGGCGTAGGCCATCAGGCCCAACCCGCGGAGGAGCCGCGCGAGCATGGGTGGCAGTGTAGCAGAGGGACAGGCCGGACCGGCTTAGAATGGCATGCCTATGCCCACCCTCCCTCCTCTCGGTGCCCATGTCTCGGTGGCCGGCGGCCTGGCGACAGCGTTCGGGCGCGCCGCCGACCTCGGCTGCGACGCCATCCAGATCTTCGTCAAGAACGCCAACCAGTGGCGCGGCCGGGAGCTCGGCGGCGAGGAGGTGGACGCATTCCGCGCCGCGCACGCCGGCAGCGCGGTCGGCCCGCTGGTGGCGCACGCGAGCTATCTGATCAACCTGGCGGCGGCGGAGGGTGAGATCCGCGAGAAGTCGGTGGCGGCGCTCGCCGACGAGCTGGAGCGCTGCGTCCGCCTCGGTGTCGGCGGGCTGGTGGTCCACCCCGGCGCCCATCTCGGCGCCGGCGACGACGCCGGCATCGAACGCGTCGCGGAGGGTCTCGACCGCGTGCTCGCTCTGGTACCTGACCCTGGCAGCGCGCCGGTCCGTATCCTGCTGGAGAATACCGCCGGCCAGGGGACCTGTCTCGGACATCGCCTGGAGCACCTGGCCGCCATGCGCGCCCGCGTCGCGGCGCCCCACCGGATCGGCGTCTGCCTTGACACCTGCCACGCGTTCGCGGCCGGTTACGCGATCCACGAGGAGGAGGGCTATGAGGAGTTCGTCGCCGTGGTCGCCGAGCTGATCGGCCTCGAGGTCCTGGGGTGCATGCATTTGAATGACTCGGTAAAGCCGTTCGCCTCGCGGCGCGACCGTCACGCCCATCTCGGCGAAGGGGAGATGGGCCTCGACGCCTTCGCCCGCCTGCTTCAGGATCCGCGCCTGCGCGGCGTGCCGATGGTGCTGGAGACGGAGCCGGGCGACGAGATGGCCGGGCACCGGCAGGATCTGGAAACCCTGCGCGGGCTTGCGCCTTCCAGCGCGCCGACCAGGAAGAAGACGAAACGGAAGAGCCGCCGGATCAGTTGACCCAGCGGTCAACCCAGCCGTTGATCACGCTCTTGTGGTAGGTCTCGGTGCCGGAGGGGAGGCCTTTCAGGGCGGCGAGGGCCTGCGGCAGCGCGCTCTCCACCGTGCCCACCGGGTTGGCCAGCCAGAGCACCCGCTGGCGGCGGCTCACCACCACCAGGGCCGGATCCGACGTCCGTCCCTCCTCGGCGGGACGCACGCCATAGGAGGCCGAGAAGCCGCGGTCGTCGTGGAGGAGCGGGAAGAGGAGCTTGCGCTCCACCTGCAGCTTCTTGAGCTCGTCCAGCTTGGCCGGCGAGACCGCCAGCACGCGCGCGCCGACGCGGGCCAGGGAGTCGAGGCCGCGGTTCAGGGCGTCGAGGTCGCCGTGCGCCCGGTCGTTCGCCGGATCGGCGAAGAAGTAGACGACGATCGCGGTCCGGATCACCTCGTCCTTCAGCATGAGAAGGGCGTCTTCCGTCGAGCTCAGGTCGAAATTCGGTGCTTCGTCGCCGATCGAAATCTGACCAGACATGGGTCTCTCTCTCCCTGGTTCACTCCTGATTCACCGTGTGGCCGCCTTGATGACGTCGAAATATAGCACGACGCCCATCAGGAGCAGGATCATCACCAGGCCCACCTGGCTGATGACCTCCTTGAGGCGCAGCGACAGGTCGCGGCGGATCACCTCCTCGACCAGCAGGATGAAGATCTGCCCGCCGTCGAGGATGGGGATCGGCAGGAGGTTCATGAACGCGATGCTGATGCTGATGAAGCCCATCAGGCCGAGCAGGTCCTTGAAGCCGCGCTTCGCCGCCTCGCCGCTCTGCCGCGCGATTTCGAGCGGCCCGGCGAAGGCGCTCTTGGCCGAGATCTGCCGGTTGAAGATCTTGCCCAGGATGTGGAACGTGTCCGCGATGATCTGGATGTTGTATTTCACGCTCTCGATGACCGCCCGCCGCGGACCGTAGCGCTGGAAGAAGCCGATCTCGACGCCGATCTTGCCCTCGCCGTTCTCCGCGCGTGGCACGACGGTTAGCATCTGCGTCACGCCGTCGCGGACGACCTCGACCGCCAACGGAACGCCGGCGTGCTTCTTGATGTAGGCCACGAAGTCCTTGTTGTCGACCACCGGCAGGCCGTTGATGCGGCGGATCTCGTCGCCGGAATGGAAGCCGGCCTTCTCCGCCGGGCCGCCGGCGAGCACCTGGGTGATCTGCGGCCGGATCGACGGGAAGATACCGGCCGAGTCGCCGGCCTCTTCGTGCGGGATATGCGCCGGCGTCACGGAGGTGGTGAAGACTTTTTCGGCGCGCGCCACCTTGAGCGCGACCGGCCGCTCGGGGGAGGTGATGAGCTCCAGCAGCACGTCGTGCCAGCTCTTCACCGTCTTGCCATTGACCTCCATGATCATGTCGCCGCGCAGCAGCCCGGCGTGCTCGGCGGACGAGCCCGCCTCGACGCCGCCGACCAGCGGCGGCATGTCGGGGAAGTTCGGCACCCGGATGCCGACCATGAACAGCGCGGCGAACAGCCCGACCGCCAGGAGGACGTTCATCACCGGACCGGCCAGGTAGACGAGCACGCGCTGCCAGCGCGGCTTGCTCATGAAGTCGCGCGGATCGCCGTTCGCCTCTTCCGCGTTCTCCCCGCCCAGGCGCACGTAGCCGCCGAGCGGCACCGCGGACACCCGGTACTCCGTCTCGCCGCGCTGGAAGCCCCAGATCTTCTTGCCGAAGCCGATCGAGAAGGTCAGCACCCGGACACCGAAGGCCTTGGCGACCAGCAGGTGGCCGGCCTCATGGACGATGATGATCACGCCGAGCGCGAAACCGAACGCCAGGACGATGTTGAGCAAATTGGTGATGTAGTCCATACCCCGGATCTGCCTTTCCCGAAAAGCGGCTCAGCGCTCTGAGCGAAAGAGCACGATTATAGCGAACGAGAACGGCGGCCGAAGCATTCCCTAGCGCGGGATGACGATGCCGTCGATGCGCAGCAGCCAGAGGCCGATCAGCAGGACCGGCGCCGCGAAGAGCATGGCGTCCATGCGGTCGAACGCGCCGCCGTGCCCGGGGAGGACGTTCCCGGAGTCCTTCACCCCGGCGCCGCGCTTGATCACCGATTCGACGAGATCGCCGATCTGCGCCGCCGCCGCGGTGACGGCGGCGACAGCGAGCAAGGCCGGGTCGAGCCGGTCGAGCCGGCAGACGCTCCACACCGCGGCCGCTCCCACGCTGACCAGGAAGCCCGCGGTCGCCCCCTCCCAGCTCTTCTTCGGACTGACCACCGGCGCCATCTTGTGCCGGCCCCAGCGGGAGCCGGCATAGAACGCCGCGCTGTCGCCCAGCCAGACGATCGCCATCAGCAGGAAGACCAGCCAGGGATCGGAACGCTTGAGCTGGTGCAGGCTGGCGATCGGCACGGCGAAGTAGGGAATGCCGAAGGCGAGGATGCCGAGCGCCGGGATGGCCTCCTCGAGCGGTGTGCGGCTCAACAGCACCAGCGAGCCCAGGCCGACCGACACCAGGGTGGCCGCGAGCAGCCAGTTCGCCTCCGACTCCAGCGGCCACACACCCGGCATGATCGAGGCGCTGATGGCCACCGCGACGAGAGGAATTGCCACCAGCAGCGCCCAGAGCGGCGCGTGCGGCGCCCGCGGGCGCACGATGGTCAGATACTCCCAGGCCGCGATCTCGATGAACACCGCGATCACCAGGAACCACCAGGGGTGGGGCAGGAGGAACAGGGCCGCGAGAGCGAGCGGCGTCCCAATCGCGGCGGTAATGAGTCGCTGCATCGGGGCCGTGACCGGGGGGACGCCTAGCGCTGTCCCTGACCGGAATGGAAGAAGTCGGCGCTGTCGGGCTGGATCACACCGCCGTAGCGGCGCTCCCGGCCCTGGAACGCGAGGACGGCGTCGAACAGGTCCTTGCGCCGGAAGTCGGGCCACAGGGTCTGCGTCACCCAGATCTCCGCGTAAGCGATCTGCCAGAGCAGGAAGTTGCTCACCCGCAGCTCGCCGGAGGTGCGGATCAGCAGGTCGGGATCGGCCTGGCCGGAGGTGTAGAGGTAGCGGCCGATGGTCTCCTCGTCGATGTCGGCCCGCTTGCCGGCCGCCCAGTCGGAGACGATGCGGCGGCAGGCGTCCACGATCTCGCAACGGCCGGAGTAGTTGAGCGCGATGTTGAAGCTCATCCCCCGGCAGTCCTTCGTCGCCTCCATCGTCGTCTCGATCTCGCGCACCACCGACGGGTCGAGCTCCCGCCAGCGCCCGAGGACGTTGAAGCGGATGTCGTTGTCGACCAGCGCCTCGCGCTCCTTGCGGACGTACTCCTTGAGGAGGTTCATCAACGTCCACACCTCAAAGCGCGGGCGTTTCCAGTTCTCCACCGAGAAGGCGTAGAGGGTGAGCACTTCGAGCCCGAGCCGCGCTCCGGCCTCGACCGTGTCGCGCACGGCGGAGACACCGGCGCGGTGCCCCTCGACGCGCGGCAGCGACTGCGACTTCGCCCACCGCCCGTTGCCGTCCATGATGATGGCGACATGGCGCGGCAGCCGGGAGCGGTCGATCCGGCGGACGAGGAGCTCTTCGGGAGAGCCTGGTTCAGCGAGCTGGGAAAATTCTGCCATGACGAAAGCCTCACTAAGGTACCACATCCCCGCCGGTGTCCTGGACCAAGAGGCGGATCAACGGGCTCCACTCCGGAGGATAGAAGACCTTTTCGAGCACCAGACCATGGGCGGGGGCCGTCGGACCCGCGGCGGCGCGCGCCTGTCCGGCGAGCAGGCCGGCAAAATCGGCGGGCGACCGTCTGCCCAGCCCGACCTCGATGAGGGTACCCACCAAAGCACGAACCATGCCGCGCAGGAAACCGTCCCCCGTAACGCGGAACCGCAGTTCGTCGCCGGTCTCCTCCCAGGTGGCGGAGTGAATGGTGCGGAACGGCTGCCCATGGGAGCCGCCGGCGAGGGCGAAGGCCGAGAAATCGTGCCGCCCGGGCAGAAACACGCTCGCCTGTGCCATTCTGGCAGAGTCGATCTCGGCCGGCACGCGGACGGTGAACGGCGCGTCGAGCGGCGAGACGACCGCGGCGCGGCTCAACCGGAAGCTGTACTCCTTCCCCGCGGCGTGCTTGCGGGCATGGAAGCCGCCGGGCATCTCGGCCGCGGCGAGCACGCGGACGTCCTCCGGCAGATGGGGGTTGGTGCCGTGGACCAGGCCGCGCGCGGCGAACGGCGCCGCCAGCTCAAAGCTCACCGCCTGGCCGCGCGCATGCACCCCGGCGTCGGTGCGGCCGGCGCCGTGCACCCGCACCGGCTGCCGCAGGAGCTTTTCCAGCGCCTCTTCCAGCACCTGCTGCACGCTGAGCGCGTTCTCCTGCCGCTGCCAGCCGGCGTAGGCGGCGCCACGGTAGGAGAGGATGAGGCGGTAGGAGGTCACGCTTTCCAGCCTTTCCCCACAACAAGCAAAAGCAGGAACGGCACCCAGATCGCCAGGAACACCCACGGCATCAGCGACACCCCGGCGATCTTCGGCAGATACGACAGCAAGATCAGCCCCGAGAGAGCCAACCAGGCGGCGTGCCGGGTGAGCGCCGCGAAGGGCAGGACCCACAGCAGATACCAGGGGTAGACCGTAGCGGCGAGGAGAAGGAGCGCGCCGAACAGACGGCCGGTGCCGGCGATCGGATCGCGTTCCGCCAGGGAGAGGACGGTCACGGCGATCATCCCCACTCCGAGAAGCGCCTTGGCGAGGAGCTGCGGATAAAGAAGAGGATAGAGGAAGTTCAACGCCGTCCAGATCCCGGTCATCCACTTCAGGAAGTCGAGACCGTGAGCGAGAGCCGGCGCGGCGTGGATGAGAGCGAGCAGTCGCCAGAGCGGCTCGAAGAGCGGACCGTTGAACTCCCACGACACGCCGTAGCGCACGAGCCCGGGCGGGATGCCGCGCGCCGCGGCCACCACCGGCAGGAAGGCCACCGCCGCCAGACCCGCCGCGATCGTGAGGAAACGGCCCGGCCGGCCGCCCTGCCGGCTCCACATCGGCAGCGCCGCCAGCGGCGCCAGCTTGGCGAGCACGCCGGCCGCGGCCCAGAGGGCGGCCCGGGCGGGCGACACCTCAACGGGAATTCCGGAAGCGCTTCGCCGCGGTGTCAGGCAGAGCACCGCGCCGATCACCGCGGCGACGCCCAGGGCGTCGACGTGGCCGTTGCCGCCGACCTCCAGGAAGACCAACGGATTCCAGGCGTACCAGATGGTCCGGCCCGGAGCAATGCCGCGCCGCCGGGCGAGCGCCAGGAGGAGCGCGCAGCCGCCCACATCGGCCGCGGTGGCGATGCCCTTCCAGGCGAAGAGCGGAAATGGGAGCCGACTCGCTATACTGAAGCCCGTCATGGCGAGAGGCGGATACACCGTGGGAATCTCGGTATGGGGCAGCCGTCGCCAGACCTCGTCACGGAGGGGGGCGAGATCCGGGGCCGCCGGTGGTAGGGTATACGGATCGAATCCGGCCATGGTCACTCGCCCGTCCCAGAGGTAGCGCAGCGCATCGTCTGACAAGGTCAGCGGGAGCGGGACCAGCGCCAACCTCAACACCAACGCCGACAGCAGGATCGCTCCATGCGAGGCATCAGGCTCGAGCCGGCGGGCCGCGGCAGGGAGCCAGAGAAAAGCCGAGCCGAGGAGACTCAGGGTCAGGACAGGATGATGAGCCAGGTCAAAGACTTGCAAGAGGCCGAGACAGACCGCGAGCAACGGCGCCGCCTGGACCAGGGTCCGGGCAAAATTGCCACGGCTGCCGCGGAAGTGGGGCTCGGATGACGGGAATCTCGTGGGCGCCGGCTCTGCTGGCACTCTACTACCTCATCCTGGCGGTGCTCGCCTTCTATGGCGTCCACCGTCTCCTTCTGGTGGTGTTGTACCTGCGGACCCGCAAGCGCAAGCCGGTGCAGCCGGCCGATCCCGCGGAGTGGCCCGTGGTCACGGTGCAGCTCCCACTCTACAACGAGATGTATGTCGCCCTGCGGCTGATCGAAGCGGTCTGCCGGCTCGACTATCCGGCCGGCCGGCTGGAGATCCAGGTGCTCGACGACTCGACCGACGAGACCACCGAGATCGTCGCCCGCGCCGTCGCCGAGCAGCGCGCCCGCGGCGTCGACATCCACCACCTGCACCGCACCGACCGCTCCGGCTTCAAGGCCGGAGCGCTCTCCGCCGGTCTGGCGCATGCGCGCGGCGCGCTGCTCGCCGTCTTCGACGCCGACTTCGTGCCGCAGCGGGAGTTTCTGAAGACCGCCGTCCCCTACTTCGCCGATCCGGGCGTCGGCATGGTGCAGGGGAGCTGGGCGCACATCAACCGCGGCTACTCTCTCCTGACGCGCATCCAGGCCATCCTGCTCGACGGCCACTTCTTCATCGAGCACAGCGCCCGCAACCGCAGCGGCTGCTTCTTCAACTTCAACGGCACCGCCGGCGTCTGGCGGCGCGAAGCCATCCTCGGTGGCGGCGGCTGGGAGCACGACACGCTGACCGAAGACCTCGACCTCTCCTACCGGGCGCAGATCGCCGGCTGGCGCTTCATCTACCTGCCCGACCTGTCCGTCCCCTCCGAGCTGCCGGTCGACATCAACGGCTTCAAGAGCCAGCAGTACCGCTGGGCCAAGGGGTCGGTGCAGACCGGCCGCAAGCTCCTCGGCCGCATCCTGCGCTCGCGCCTGCCGCTGCGGGTGAAGATGGAAGCGTTCGTGCACCTGACGAACAACCTCAGCTATGGGCTGATGTTCATCTTCGCGCTGCTCGTCTTCCCCGCCATGCTGCTGCGCAGCACCGGCGCCTCGCCCCTCGTGGTGCTGCTGGTCGACCTGCCGCTCTTCTTCGGCGCCACCCTCTCGGTGCTGATCTTCTACCTCGCCAGCCAGGCGGCGGCGGGCCTGGGCTGGCGCCGGCAGGTCCGTTACCTGCCGACCGTGATGGGGGTCGGCATCGGCCTCTCGGTGAACAACGCGCGCGCCGTCCTCTCCGGTCTCTTCCAGCGCGGCGGCACGTTCCACCGCACGCCCAAGTACAAGATCGAGAAGCGAGGCGAAGACTGGCTGGGCAAGCGCTACCGCGCCGGCTGGAACACCTCGGTGCTCATCGAGCTGGCGCTGGCGATCTACTTCGGCGCCTGCACCCTCTACGCGATCAAGCGGGGGATGTGGATGGCGGTCCCCTTCCTCTATCTCTTCGTCCAGGGATATGCCTACATGGCGGCGCTCTCGCTGCTGCCGGCCTTCGCCGGTCTGCGCAGCCGGGGACCGGAGACACCCGAGGGGAATCCGGGTCCGGCGGCGGCCGGCGGCTGATGTCCCGTCTTCGATAAGCTCCGAACTCCTCCGCCCCCCGGCTACAATGAGGGGTCATGGCGTTCATGGAGCGAGTGATGCCTCTTGAAGTGACCCTGCGGCCCGCCGTGCCGCGGGATGCCGACCTCCTCCGCCAATGGCGCGCCGAGCCGAGCGTGCGCCGCTTCCAGCCGCTCAACGAGCTGCCGACGGCGCAACTGCGGGCCGACGTCGCGAGCCAGCGCATCGCCGATCTCTACCGCGGCCGCGGCGAGAAGTTCCAGTGGATCGTCCAGGCCGACAACCAGTCCGCCGGCTGGGTCACCCTGGTGGTGAGCAACTGGGAGCACGGCCTCGCCGAAGTCGGCTACGCCCTCTCCACCAACTATCAGAGCCGTGGCGTGATGACCGAGGCGCTGCAGATCCTCCTCGACGACCTCTTCCACAACACCCTCCTGGAGCGCATTGAAGCCCGCTGCGCGGTCGAGAACTTCGGCTCGCAGCGCGTCCTCGAAAAGAACAACTTCATCCAGGAAGGCCGCCTGCGCGGCTACTTCAAGCTGCGCGGCCGGCGGATCGACAATTTCCTGTACAGCCTGCTGCGCGAGGACTATCTGGCGGGGGGGCGCGGCTGAGAGAGGAGCCTAGACCTCCAGGCTGCTCATGATCTTGTTGTACATGTTGAGCAGTTCCAACAGCTTCGACAGACTGACCGATTTCTCCTGGATGGTTGACCCGCCGTCGCCGCGCAAGGAGAGGATCGCTTTGTCGATTTTGTCGGCCTCGAACAGCCTCTCTTGCAGCCCCTCTTTCGCTTCAGCCGGGTTCTTGGGAAATTTCTTCCGCAGTTTGTTGCTGTCCCCGGCATGCTGCTTGAGCAGGTAGTTGAAAGCCTCGCGTTGGCTGAGCGGCTTGTCCTTCTCGCTCAGGCGATTTCTCATCAGCGACAGGTCGGCGCTCCACCGGTTGGCCAGGGCGGTGTATTTGCCGACCAACCCTTCGAGAAGCTCGCCGTCCTCGGGGAGGACCTCAAGCTCCAGCTTTTCGGAAATCTCCTTGATGCCCTCGACGAGCTTGGCGTAGAACTGGAAGCGTTCCTTGGCATCCTTCATCTTCCCTTCGATCTTCCGGATCTCCCTTTCGTACTCCTCCTTTTCCTCCAATAATGTTTGATGCTCCCAAACCAGATCTCGCAGGGGGTTATCTCTGAGCGTGTTGATCTCATCCTCCAGACCGATGACGTTGCTCATCTGGTTGATACTGAGCTCGAGCTTCTGGAGCTCCGCAAGCTCCAGCTCCTTGGTCCGGATCTTTTTCCCCAGCTTCTCCAGCTCCTCCCTGTTTTCTTCCAGCTCGTGAGTGGACTTCTCGATCTTGTCATTGACCTCGTCCAGGCTCTCCTGCTCCGGCTTCAGCGCAGCCGGGAAACCCTCCTCCCCCAGGTCAAACTCCGCGCTGAACAAACCTTGTGAGGCATACCCCTTGAGATGCACGAGCTGCGTCTTCAGAGTGGCCAGCTTCAGCCGGGCCAGCCCGAGGCGGGTCGGTTTCTCCTTGACCCTCTCCAGGTCTTCTTGCTTCGTTGCGGAATGGCCCAGCAGGGCGGCCTGGGACTCCAGGAAACCACCCCTCAGGACATCGCCCATGTTCTTGTACGTCAGAGCCTTTCCAGCTTTGGTGCCGACATAGCGGTCCTCCAGGGGAATGCCCTTCTGTTTGGTCACGGACTGAAGGCTGGGCGGCAGCTCGTCCAGGCCGAGGTCACCCTTCTCGAGACCGATCTCGAGCTCTTCTCCGGTGGCCAGCTTGATCAGGGTCTCAAGGGCTTTGTCCCGCTTTCCGCGCGCGTCGTCGAAGATGAGGCTGTTCGCCTCCTCATCGCTGCCGGGCCCCAGCCCCGCCTTGGCGAACGTTTTGATCCAGTACTCGTCCAGGTAAGCGGTCGATTCCTTGACCAGGACGGTGAAGGCCGCCTGCCAGTACGCCGTTTCCGCCCGCAGCCCTTCCGGCAGCGCCTTGAAGCTCACCTCAAGGCGGGCCTTGGGGAAGTAGGGCAGGAGATTCTTCGGTGTGTTCTTGACCATGTCGGTCAGGGAGACGCTGTCGGCGAGGAGGTAGCTGGCCAGGAACGCGAGGTAACCCACCACCGGTCCTGCCTGCTGCTTGATGGCGATCGGGCTCTCTTCGGCCGTTGCGCTGAAGGCCGCCTTGGCGAGCGCGTTGCTGATCGCCAGGAGCTGTCCCATGACCAAGCCCTGCAACGTGTTGCCCGAGCCCAGGATCTTGCTCCCCCGTTCGTACAGATCTGGGATGTCCTCGGGCAGCACGCCGGCCGTCTGCTGGAGGTAGACCGCGTCGTCGATCATCTTCTGCATAGCGTCGATGTAGCCGCCCACCACCTCGACATTCCCCTTGTTGGCCGCCACCCAGGTCAGGATTGCCTTCTTGGGGATGCCGGTCAGCAAGGACTCGGTCCCGGGCACCGGTCGCGTGCGTTCCTGGCTCGCGGCGTCCAGGGTGGCGTCAATGTGCTCCTGCATCGCCTGAATGTCCAATTCCACAAGGGTGTTCGCGCCGCTGCCGAGCTCGTCCCTGGGGAACGTCGCATATTCCAGGTTGGCCATGTTGCGGTGCGGAATCTCCGGCTTCAACAGACCGTTCAACACCAGCGCGCTGAGGATCTGGTTGTGGCCTTTCTGGAGCTTGTTGTGGTCGGCATTCAGCAGGAAATGTCCCTTCGGGTCCATCGAGAGGTAGCCGTAGCTCATGCCGCCGAACAGGAAGTGCCCGATCTCCGGCGACCAGCCTTTCGTCGCTTCTTCCGCAATGAGCCCATCGCCCGGGTTGGAGGTGTTGTACACCGGCGTGTTCGTCTCCACCTCGAAGCCGATGAGACGCTGAATGAGCGCCTGGCGAGACCCGGTCCGTTTCTGAACCGCGAACGGACGCGGAGCAAACGGCGAGCCCTTCCGCTGGACCGGAAGGTTCCGGGAAGAAGGTTTGGGGGCTCGATCTCGCACCGCGCACCTCGAACCCATTCAACCGGTCAGCCCAAACTGGAGGACCTGGGGAAAAACGTTCTTCCTCTCCGCCAGCAGCGAAAGCTCCTCGATGGTCGTCCTGGTCTCGATCATCCGGCGGAGGTTCTGGAAGTAGAGACCGGACAGCATGGACCGCGGGACGATGAACCCGAGCCGGCCGCCGGGGCGCAACATCTCAATTCCGGCGTGGAGGAACATCCCGTAGGCGTTCGGATGTCCGTACAGCGAGTCTTGAAAGGCCTCCCGCAGGGCAGCCGAGAGCGGGCTGACCTTCCGGTAGGGCGGATTGCCGACGACGAAATCGAAGCCTCCGATCAAGGGAGGGGTGATCCGGTCCTGGCCTCCCTCCATCTGAGCGGCCAGGGTTTCCAGCGCATCGCGCTGGTAGAGAGGCAATGGCTCCGGAACACGCCGGGGGTGTGCCTGCATCCAGGAAAGGAGAGCACCAGACAGCAGCAGGCTCAGATTGAAACGGGCAAACAGGCAGGCGATGGGATCGACGTCGATTCCCACGAAGCGCGAAAGGACGCACGGGTACCACTCGGCAGCCGGCACCGCCGCTCCTCGGAGAGCCCCGAGATAGGTGCGGACCGCCTCGACCAGGAACACTCCCGAGCCGCAAGCCGGATCGCAGAGGGTGCGGTCCAGGATCTCCTCACCGGTCCGATAGCCAGCCGCGCGGAGAATGTAACGGGCGATCGGCTGCGGAGTGATCACCTGTCCGAGCGCCCGCCGCATCTCCTCCGGCACGAGATGCAGATAATCGTGCGCCTCGAAGCTCTCCTCCGAGAACGGCAGCGCAACAGCACTCTCGAATTCGCCCGCCTCCGGTGTGGTCCAGCGCCCGGAGCCGCCGAGAAGCCGCCAGCTCACATCCGCCAATCGAGCCGGTGTGACGCGGAATCCGAGACCCGCCGCCGTCCGCCGAAGCTGGGCGGCCAGGCTCGCCGCCAGAGTACGGGCCAGGGTCTGCGGATCGAGGTCTATCAGGCTGGGCGTCATCGGAAACCTCGTCGTGCCGGCATTGTATCCCGGCTCCGAAAAGAGGCAGGCCTGCGTCGCCGTCTCCAAGTCGATCATGGGTCAAGAATAGCGTAACTGGAGCGCAAGTCACCAGCAGGAGCGAAGGCATGACCGCAGAGCGTTCTCCCGCGACCGGCTCCCACCCTCCCGCTGCGCCCGCCAGCTCGGTAGCCGCCAAACCCGCGGCGGATGAGGCGGGCGCCGCGCGGGGAGCGGCGCAACCAAGGCGAAGAGCCGCGACACCCGCCTCCGCCGCGGCGCCACCCACGGATTGCGCCACCTGACCGCCGGGTGGCGCCATGAAACCCGCCGGTGCGGAACCGGGTGCCGCGGGTGGCGCCGTGGGCACCGCGGGTATTTTGGCGGGTGCCGGCGGTTTTTTCGCGGGGATGCCGGGGAAAACTCCGGGATTCCCGGGCCTACTCCGGGGCCACCAGGAACCCTTCGCGGAGGACTCGCTCGGCGGGATCGGCGACCGGCGGCTCGCCGACGGTGCCTCCGGGGAGGTCGTCCGCCAGGAGGCAGGCTTCGGCGGCGACGGCGCAGAGCATGGCGTCGACGTGGTCCGGCCGGGAGATGTCGCCGGCGCAGGTGTAGCCGGCGGCGCGCAGGCGGGACCAGATGACCTCTATATAAGAGGAAGGGGCACGCCGCTTCGACGGAAGCTTCAGCTCCGGCCAGAGGCGCCTGGCCACGTAGCGCGGATAGGTTTCACAGACGACTCCGGTGTCCGGGATCAGCACGAGGCCGAGGACCGAGGCCCTCTCCTGCTCGTAGGCGGACCAGAACAGCTCGACGCCGGCAGTCAGGAACGGACGGTAGAGCGGCCAGACGGCGAGCTCGGCGCGATTCGTCGGCAGCGACTTCGTCGGGACGCCCGCCTCGCGGTCGCAGCGGCGGGTGCGTTGCCCGGGGACCGGCAGCCCCTGCGGTCCGTCGATCGCGGTGAACGCGGCCGGAAAGCCGCCCGGCGGCGACGGCAACGGCTCCTCAATGCTGGCCACGTAGGTGTCGAGGACGATCTCGCCGTCCTCCATCCAGGCCACGTAGCTGGGCGTCCGGAAAGAGCCGAGGTCGATGCCGCAGACGAGGGACATGAGAACGGTCAGGGAGACAAGAAGTCGATGAAATGAAGACCGGGATCCACGTCCTGATCCAACCATCGTTTCAGCGAGTGGGCGATTCTGTCCGGGCGATGACTGGGCAGACTGTGAGGCACGATCAGGACTCCGGCATGGAGCCGACCGATCTGGAACCAGGAGATCGTCAGGCGGATGAAATCGTCGCGGTTCCGAGTGATCAGGACCCGGCCTTCCGAGGCAGCAAAGTGCAGTTGGTCGGGATCTGGATATCCACGGCGATCGATCTCATGGACGGAGACCACGTCGAGACCGAGGCCGCGGGCGATCTCCGCCACGTTGGGACTGAGATCCTCGTCCAGGAGGAAGCGCATCACCAAGCTGGGTCAGCGGTTGCGCGGCTGTGCGAAAGGGAGCTCGCGGCGGACTCTCTCTGGAGTCCATTGAGCCTCTCGATCGAGGCGCGCCTCGATCTCCTTCGGGTAGATCTCGTAGTACGACAACGCCGAGCGGAGCTGCGGCTCCGTCAACCAGGGATAGCTTCGCCGCAGACCAACATCGTCCCGGCTGTTCTCCCGCCAGGTGGAGATGACCTCCCAGACATCGAGACCTGTCCCCGCCACGACGGCCCGGCGTCCGGCGGGACCATCCACGAAGACCACCCCCGGTGCGCGCCGCATGCGGATCGCCTCTTCAAGCAACTCCGTCGTCATTGCTGACCAGGACTTTCCTCGCTCCTCTGACTCTTTTTCAATCTCGTGGTCGAGGGTGTCTGGAATGCGGATCCCTTTTGCTTTTGTCGCCACCGTGTCCTCGCTTGCTTTGTGCACACCGTGCACAAGTATGGGTCCGGGATCTCGCCAGGTCAACACCTGGGGGATCTCTCTTTCTCCCTCTACCCCGCCTCAAGAATGAACTCAACCGTCGGCGGCAGTCCGGCGTCGAGGGTGCGCGGCGACCAGCCGAGCTCGGTGCGGGCGCGGGTGTCGTCGAAGGCCCAGTGGCGCGCGAGGCTCTGGAGCTGGTCCGGGGCGACCGGTGGACGCCGGCCGGTGAGCTTGAACCAGGGGAGCGCGGCGATCATCAGGAGGCGCGCCGCCGGAATCGGGAGGGTCAGACGCGGCGGCGGCACGTTGCCCAGCCGGCTGACGCGGTCGACCAGACCGCGCACCGTGGTCATGTCGCCGGCCATGAGGTAGCCGCGACCGGCCGGCGCCTTCTCCATCACCTTCAGAATGCCGTCGACCAGATCGGCGAGATAGATCCAGCTCGCCTTGCGGTCGGCGCCGACGACGGCCGGGATGCGCCGCTTGAGGATCTGGCGCAGAAAGAAGTTCGAGCCCTCTTTTTTCCCCGGCGGACCATAGACCAGGCTGGGATAGACGGTGTTGACCCGCAATCCACGCCGCGCCCACTCCTGGATGGCACGCTCGCCGGAATGTTTGGTGGCGCTGTAGAGCGACGGGAACGGCTCGATCGGCGGGCTCTCCTCGGTGCCGGGGGTGCCGTCCGCCGGGCTGCCGCCGAAATAGGCCATGGAGGAGACGGAGAGGAACCGTCCGACGCCGAGCTTGTAGGCCAGGGAGGCCACGTTCTCGCTCCCCTGGACGTTCGCCTCGCGCATCCGCTCTGGCGGACCCGCCGGGTCGAGGTCCGCCGCCGCGTGGATCACCCAATCGGCGCCGGACATCCCCTCCCGCATCGAATAGCGGTCGCCGACGTTGCCGACGAAGGTGGCGATCCCCAGCTCCTGGAGCGCTTCCACCTTGCTGGTCGCCCGGACCAGCGCGCGCACTTCATGCCCTGCGTCGACCAGGCGCCGCGCCAAGGCTCGTCCGATGTATCCGGTGCCGCCGGTGAGGAAGATCCGCATGGCGCGGATTCTACCCGGAGAACCTTCCGACGCTCCGGCGGGACCTACTCGATACCCTGACAAGGGGGAGCTGAGCGGAAAATCACCCCTGCGACGGCGGTTCGGAATTTTGGATCAGGCTTTTTGGATCGGCCCCCAGAATTTTGAATTCGCGGGAATCCCCCGGGGGGTGAGGGCGGTTGTAAGACGCTGGGACGGGCTTTTGGGAGTTGACCCGCCCTGGAGGCCATACTCCGACAATCTCCGACCAGCTCCCTCTCCTCCCCCCGCGCGTCCCCTCCACGTCGCGGGGCTTTTTTTGTCTGGAAACGGCCCGCCCTGTGCAAGAGGGAGAAGACAGCAGAGCGGGCGAATGACCGGAATTCAAGAGCCCGCCGGGAGGTCGACCGATGAGAATCCACGCCATCCTGCTCCCCCTCGTCCTTCTTTTTTCTCTCACCGCGTTCGCCGACAAGCCCCAGGACAAGGGCGCCCCTCCCGATCAAGCCAAGAAAAGCGGACTCGCTCCGGGGCTCGCCAAGAAGAACGGTCTGCCGCCGGGATTGGCCAAGAAGCTCGGAGCCACGCAAGCGACGACGTACATCGCCGTCGACCCGCAGCATGACGACCGCGTCTGGCTGCTGTCCGGTGGTCATTGGAAGCTCCGGCAGGGTTTCGACGACTCACTCCGCGGCGAGGTGCGCCAACTCCTCTCGGCTCCGGCGACCGCCCCGATCGAGCCGCCGGTGCCGTTGCCAAACGCGATTACCCGTCTGCGGGTGATGGCGTTCACGCGGTAGGCCTACTCCTGCTCGGCCATCACCTGCGCGAAGCTCTTGCCGTATGGGAAGAAGCGGGACTTCTCTCCCTGCTCCCAGGCGGCCCTGAGATCCGGGCGGGTGATGTCCCAGTCCGGCCGGCATTTCTGCAGAACGGCCCGCAGATCGTGGCGCAGCTCCTCGATCGTCGGCCGGCCGAAAAACCAGTAGCCGTTGTAAATCTTGTAGACGATGAGCCCGGGCTCCAGGACGAGGGTGTGCGGAATCATCGGGTTGTGCGTCGGGTCGGTGTACTCGGCGATGTCGAGGTCTTTCTGGATCTTGCGCCCGGGGTCGGAAAGGAACGGCCAGTGGGCGGCGACACCGGTCCTCAGCTCGTTCGTCTCCAGCAGGTTGTCGGTGCTGATGGTCACGAGGCGGCAGTAGCCGACCTCCATCTCGCGGTGCAGCTCGACCAGCCCTTCCAACTGCCGCCTCTCCTTCGGACAGTAGCCACCGCGGCTGAGCATCACGATCATCGGATCGGAGCGCTGCAGCTCGGAGAGCTTGCGGCGCTTGCCGGTGTGGTCCGCCAACTCGTAGTCGGGGAAAACCGCCCCGGGGATGATGTCCTCTCGCATGGCTCTATCCCTTCAAAAGCTGCCGCAGCACGTAGTGAAGAATCCCGCCGTGGCGGTAGTACTCCATCTCCTGCGGGGTGTCGAGCCGCACGCGGGCCTTGAAGTCGACCGTGGTGCCGTCGTCGCGGCGGGCTTGGACCGTTACGTCGCGGCCGGTCTTGAAGCCGGCATCCACTCCGGCGGCGAGGCCGGTGATGGCGAAGACTTCGTGACCGGTGAGACCGAGGCTCTGGACGGTCTGGCCGTCGATGAATTCGAGCGGCGCGATGCCCATGCCGACCAGGTTGCTGCGGTGGATGCGCTCGAAGCTCTCGGCGATCACGGCGCGCACCCCCTGGAGGAGGGGACCCTTGGCCGCCCAGTCGCGCGAGGAGCCGGTGCCGTACTCCTTGCCGGCGAGGATGACGGTGGGCACGTTCTCGGCGCTGTACTTCATCGCCGCGTCGTAGATCGACAGCGGCTCTCCGGACGGCAGGTGGAGGGTGAAGCCGCCTTCGATCTCCGGCACCATCCGGTTGCGGATGCGCGTATTGGCGAAGGTGCCGCGCATCATCACCTCGTGATTGCCGCGCCGGGCGCCGTAGGAGTTGAAGTCCTTCGGCTCGACGCCGTGCTCGACCAGGTACTTGCCGGCCGGGCTCGACGCCTTGATGGAGCCGGCGGGCGAGATGTGGTCGGTGGTGATGCTGTCGCCGAAGACGCCGAGCACGCGGGCGCCGTGGATGTCCTGGACCGGTTTCGGCGAAGCCGGCATGTCGACGAAGTAAGGCGGCTGGCGGACGTAGGTCGAGTCCGCCTCCCAGGTGTAGGTGTCGCCCTCGGGAATGTCGAAGCCGTTCCAGTTCGCATCGCCGGTGAAGACGTCGGCGTATTCCTTCTTGAACATGTCGGCGTGCAGGCAGCGCAGGACGGTCTCCGCGATCTCCTGGCGGCTCGGCCACACGTCCTTCAGATAGACCGGCTGGCCGTCCTTGCCGGTGCCGAGCGGCTCGGTGGTCAGGTCGACGTCGATGCGGCCGGCGAGGGCGTAGGCGACGACGAGCGGCGGCGAGGCCAGGTAGTTGGCGCGCACGTCGGGGCTGATCCGCCCTTCGAAGTTTCGGTTGCCGGAGAGGACCGAGACCGCGACCAGGTCACGCTCGTCGATGGTCTTCGAGATCGCCGCCGGCAGCGGACCGCTGTTGCCGATGCAGGTGGTGCAGCCGTAGCCGACGAGATTGAAGCCGAGCTGGTCGAGGTAGGGGGTGAGCCCGGCCTCGCGCAGGTACTCGGTGACCACCTTCGAGCCGGGCGCCAGGCTGGTCTTCACCCACGGCTTGACGGTGAGACCCTTCTCGATCGCCTTCTTGGCGACCAGACCGGAGGCGACCATGACCGACGGGTTCGAGGTGTTGGTGCAGCTCGTGATGGCGGCGATGACGACGGAGCCGTGCTCCATGCCGGCGACCGCGGCGGAGACCGGTTCGGCGACCGCCGTCGTGTTGGAGACAGTGCCGCCAGCAGCCTTCTTCTTACTGACGGCGAGCATGCCGTCCAGCTCCTTCAGGAAGGACGTCTTGACGTCCTTGAGGCGCACGCGGTCCTGTGGCCGGCGGGGACCGGCGAGGCTCGTCTCGACGGTGCCGAGGTCGAGCTCCAGGGTGTCGGAGTAGACCGGCTCCGGGCTGTCGGCGGTGTGGAAGAGACCCTGCGCCTTCATGTAGGCCTCGACCAGCGCCACCTGCCCGGCCGGCCGGCCGGTGAAGGTGAGATAGTCGAGCGAGACCTGGTCCACCGGGAAGATGCCGCAGGTGGCGCCGTACTCGGGCGCCATGTTGGCGATGGTGGAGCGGTCGGCGAGCGGCAGGGTGGCGAGGCCGGGGCCGAAGAACTCGACGAACTTGCCGACGACGCCCTTCTTGCGCAGCATCTCGGTGACGGTGAGCACGAGGTCGGTCGCGGTGGCGCCTTCGGGCAGCGCGCCGGAGAGGCGGAAGCCGACGACCTGCGGGATCAGCATGGAGACCGGCTGGCCGAGCATGGCAGCCTCGGCCTCGATGCCGCCGACGCCCCAGCCGAGGACGCCGAGGCCGTTGACCATGGTGGTGTGCGAGTCGGTGCCGACCAGGGTGTCGGGATAGGCGTAGGCCTCGCCGCCGACCTCACCCTCCATCACCACGCGGGCCAGATACTCCAGGTTCACCTGATGCACGATTCCGGTGTCCGGCGGCACGACCTTGAAATTGTTGAACGCGTTCTGCCCCCAGCGCAGGAAAGCGTAGCGCTCGCGGTTGCGCTCGAATTCCTTCTCGGCGTTGATCAGGAAGGCGGCGGCGCTGCCGTACTCGTCCACCTGCACCGAGTGGTCGATCACCAGCTCGACCGGCTGGAGGGGGTTGATCCGCGTCGGATCGCCGCCCATGGCGGCCATGGCGTCGCGCATGGCGGCCAAGTCGACCACCGCGGGCACGCCGGTGAAGTCCTGGAGGAGGACCCGGGCGGGCATGAACGCGATCTCGCGCGACGGGACCGCCTTGGGATCCCAGGTCGCCAGCGCCTCGATGTCGCCGGCGTGGACCACCTCGCCGTCCTCGCGGCGCAGGAGGTTTTCGAGCAGGATGCGCAGGGCGTAGGGCAGCCGCGAGATGCTCCAGCCGCGCCGCTCCAGAGCGTCGAGGCGGGCGAGACGAATCTCACGGTCGCCGACCTTGAGGGTGGAGCGGCTTCCGAAGCTATCTTTCAGGGACGTCATGGAGGATCTCCGAATCGTGAAAATGAGGGGCCGGCGTCCGCCGAGGATGCCGGGGATTCAAAGATATCGGGCCATGGGCGGAAAAGCTACCCTCGGCGGCCCGTGGGCGATAAGATGGCGCCATGTCGGCCACGGCCTCCGATCTCGTCGCTCCAGTGCTGCTGGTGGCGATGCCGCAGGTCCTCGATCCGTTCTTCCATCGCAGCGTCGTCCTGCTCATCCAGCATGAGGAGGAAGGGAGCCTGGGCTTCATCGTGAATCGAGTGACCGGCATCAAGATCGATGAGATCCTCCAGGGCATGGAGGTCGGCTGGCAGGGGGACGGCGAGGTGATGGCCCACTTCGGCGGACCGGTGCAGCCGCAGATCGGCACCGTGCTGTTCTCCCCCGGGCCGGTGGAGACGGAGGCCGCGACCGTGGTGCATCCCGGGATCGCGCTCACCCAGCACATCGGCGACCTGGTGCGGCTCGCCGAAATGCCGCCGCCGCAGTTCCGCCTCTTTCTCGGCTACGCCGGCTGGGGCTCCGGGCAGCTCATCGAAGAAATCCTGCGCAACGACTGGCTGACCGCGCCGGTGCATTCCGATCTGATCTTTGCCGCCGACCCCGACCAGGTGTGGGCGGATACGCTGCGGTCGGTCGGGGTCGACCCCGCGGTGCTCCCGTCCTGGACCCAGGACGGCGGCGGGGAGACGAGCAACTGACCGCCCGGCGGCGCCGGCGGCGGCGCAGCACCGCGCAGAGCACGCCCGGCGGCGGTGACGCCCCGGCGGGCGCCGGGGCGTCCATGGCGTCGAACACCGCGGCAAGCGGCGCGGAGGCCTCTCCGCCGGCGGAGCGCGCCAAGTCCTCGGCGCGGGCCGCGCGCGTCCGCCGCATGAAGACCGAGCACCACCGCTCGGCGGGCGGGCTCGTGGTGCACAGCGCGCGCATCCTGCTCATCGCCACCCAGAAGGGGCGCCGCTGGCAGCTTCCCAAGGGGCACATCGAGGAGGGGGAGACGCCCGAGCAGGCCGCGGTCCGCGAGGTGCGCGAGGAGACCGGGGTCACCAGCCGCGTCGTGGCGCCGCTCCCCGGCGTCGAGTACTGGTTCGTGGAAAAAGGCCCGTGCCGGGTGCACAAGAAGGTGGACTACTTCCTGCTCGACTATGTCGGCGGCCACTCGATGAACTTCGACCCCGAGGAGGTGTCGGGCACCGGCTGGTTCTCCTGGGACGCGGGGATCGCCCGCCTGACCTTTGAGAACGAGCGCAAGGTCGCCCGCCGCGCCAAGGAGTTGCTGGACGCGGCGCCGGCCGCTGCCGAAGCGCCGGACCAGGTCGCGCCCGGCGTCTCGCCCGGCTCGACGGGGCGGGCCGCCGAGGGCTAAGATCGCGGCGTCTGAAACCTGGGGAAGGAGAGACCGGACATGATGCGGGCCCTGCTGCAGATCGTCCTCAACGGCGTCGCGCTGCTCGTCGCGGCCAAGATCGTGCCGGGCATCGTCTACACCGGCACCCTGCTGCAATTGCTGCTGGCCGGCCTCGTGCTCGGCCTGCTCAATCTGCTGGTCAAGCCGATCGTCAGCTTCTTCTCCTTTCCGCTCATCGTCCTCACCCTCGGCCTCTTCTATCTGGTTATCAACGGGGTGATCCTGCTGCTCGCCGCCTACTTCCTGCCGCATATGCTCCAGGTGCACGGCTGCCTGCCGGCGGTCCTCGGCGGTTGCGTGATCGCGGCGTTCAACTGGGTCGTGCGCGCCCTGGAACCGAAGGAGAGCCGGTAGGCGTCATGGCACGCGAGTCGGCGAAGGCGAAGCGCGAGCGCACGGCGAAGATCCTCTCCCGTCTGCGCGCCGCGAATCCGCGCCCGCGGATCGCGCTCGATTTCCACAACGCCTTCGAGCTGCTGGTCGCGACGGTGCTCGCCGCGCAGTGCACCGACGAGCGGGTGAACGCGGTGACGCCGGAGCTGTTCCGCCGCTTTCCCACGCCGCGCGATCTCGCCGGAGCGAGTCTCGAAGAGCTGGAGGAGCTGGTGCGCACCACCGGCTTCTACCGCAACAAGGCGCGCGCGATCCAGGCGCTGGCGCAGGCGTTGACCGCGGACCACGGCGGCGACGTGCCGCCGCGCATGGACGACCTGCGCGCGCTGCCCGGCGTCGGCCGCAAGACCGCCAACGTGGTGCTCGGCAACGCCTTCGGGCTGAATGAGGGGGTCGTCGTCGACACCCACGTCCACCGCCTCTCCGGGCGCCTGGCCCTGAGCGCGGAGAAAGACCCGGAGAAGATCGAACAGGACCTGATGCCGCTCGTGCCGCAGGCGGACTGGACGACCTTTTCACTGCTGCTGATCGACCACGGCCGGAGAGTGTGCAAGGCGCGCAAACCCGACTGCGCGGCCTGCGTGGTCGCCGACCTCTGCCCGTCCGCCGAGGTCTGACCCGTTCCCCGGAGAGAGCTCCTCGGAGACCATTGGAGACACGTATGAGCGTTGAGAAGACCGCGGTCGTGACAGGCGCCAGCTCCGGAATCGGAGAGGCGACCGCGAAAGCCCTGGCCGCCGCCGGCTACCGCGTGTTCCTGGGCGCCCGGCGCCTCGACCGCCTGCAGGCGGTCGAGGCGTCGATCGCCGCCGCCGGAGGGCCGCCAGCCACGGCGCTGCCCCTCGACGTGACTGTCGCCGAAAGCGTGGCCGCGTTCGCCGCCCAGTTGCCGGCCGAGATCCACCTGCTGGTCAACAACGCCGGCGGCGCGCTCGGCGTCGACCGCATCGAGGACGCCAGGGACGACCGCTGGGAGACCATGTGGGAGTCGAACGTGATGGGCGTCCTGCGGATGACGCGGGCGCTCCTGCCGGCGCTGATCGCCTCGGGCGACGGGCACGTGGTGAACGTCGGCTCGATCGCCGGCTTCGAGACGTATGTCGGCGGCGGCGGCTATACCGCGGCCAAGCACGCGGTGCGCGCGTTCACCAAGACCCTGCGGATCGAGCTGCTCGGCAAGCCGGTGCGCGTCACCGAGGTGGCGCCCGGTCTGGCCGAGACCGAGTTCGCGCTGGTGCGTTTCGGCGGTGACGCCGAGAAGGCGAAGTCGGTCTATCGCGGCATGCAGCCGCTGGTCGCCGCCGACATCGCCGACTGCATCGTGTGGGCGGCGACGCGGCCGTCCCACGTCAACATCGATGAGATCGTGGTGCGGCCGCGCGATCAGGCGACCGCCACCGCGGTGCACCGCCGGGAGGAGCCGCAATGAGCCACCGCCGCCGCCATCGTCTGTTGGGCGCCGCCGCGTTGACCGCCTTCGCTGTCTGGAGTCTCGCCCTGGCCGGTTGCGACATCCTCAACCCGGCAAAATCGCCGGGAGAACGCCTCTGGCGCGACAACTGCGCCAAATGCCACGGCATCGACGGCTCGGGCAACACGCCGGCCTACATGGGCAACTCGTACGCCGACCTCACGGACGACGTCTGGAAAACCGGCGGCGACGTGCACGACATCGCCAATGTCATCCGGAGCGGAGTCTTCGGCGAGATGCCGGCGTTCAAACAGCTCAGCGACGCGGATGTCCAACTGTTGGCCAAGTACGTCCTGTCGCTCCACCGCGAGACCGGATCGCGTTGAGGTGGGCTGTGCTCTTCGCCGTCCTGCTGTCCCTGCTGACAGGCTGCGACCGGGACCGCAGCGCGCCGGGGCTCTACCGGAAAAACTGCGCGCGCTGCCACGGCGACCGTGGACAGGGTCCGAAAAAGCCGGTCAAGCTGTATCCAAAGCTGAACCTTCTCGCCTCGCCCATGGTGCTGCAGGGGGACCGCGCCGCGGTGCGCCAGCGTCTCCTGGAGGGCCACGGCCCGATGCCTTCCTTCCGCCGCCGGCTGACCCCGGAGGAGTTGGAGAGGCTGATCGATTTCACGCTCCAGCTCCCATCCCGAAAGGGAGGCCCCTGACATGGACCCGCAGAGACTGAAAGACGCCTACCAGCAGCTCCAGCTCCTCGACGACCGGCTGACCCACAAAGTCCGTCCTCGGGCCGGCGGAGCCCTCGTCCGTCCGACCACCGAAATGCTCGAAACCCAACTGCGCGACCTCGCCACCTTCACCGTCGAGCTCAAGGACATCGTCCAGAACCTCTTCGTCGCCATCGCCAGCGCCCCGTCGGCGAAGCCTCCGGAGGGGTAGAGGTAGCCCAACTCAGAGGAGCCGGAGCTCGCGGATCGAGCCGGCGGTGAGCACCTGCTCCGCGAGCCGGGTCAGACGGCGCAGGGAGTTGATGGCCTCCACCTGGCGGTGGACGCTCTCCGGAAGCGGACCGAAACGCTGGTCGAGCAGACGGAGGAGAACCTGCTGGAGGGAGCGGGCGCCTTCCTGGAGGCCTTCCTGCTTGCCGCGCCTGAGTCCCTCCTGTTGGCCGAGCTTGCGCTCCTGCTTCGCGAGCCGGAGGCCCTCCTTCTTTCCCGCTTCTCTCTGCTTTTCTGACCAAGTCATCCACATCGCTCGGGTCCCCCGACGGTTTCGCCTGCTGAGAATTTTATACTCCGTGGCTTCTGAGGGTGTCAATTCCAGATACGCCTCGACGAAATCCAGGAGCACAGTGCGCCGGGCTCCGGTCAGCCGGGCGGTGAGAATCCGCCTTTGGCAGGCCAGCTTGTAGGCCGGCCGGCTCGCCTTGCCGCGACGCATCAGAGCGGCCAAGGCCCAGGCCACAGGCTCGGATCGAGCCAGAAAGATCTCGCCGGAGCAGCGGGCGAGCCCGAAGACGACGTAGCGGAACGGTGAAAGCTCGGGCGCGGCCAAGGCGCTCACGAAGTTGGTCTGGTGCACCCCAGCCGGTCCTCCACGGAGGTTGACAAGGATCGAGAGCACCTGCTCTCCATAGGCCGCCTGGATGCGCCCTGCATAGGCACGGAGACGGTAGGGCATCCGTGAGCCGGCGCGGGCTTCGATCTCGATGTGGACGAGAAGCACGCCGTCATTCTTCACCGGCACGCGAGCGACGAGGTCGGCTTCCCGCTTTCCGGCGGGCTCCTCCGCGAGAAACTCCTTGTCGATGAAGATGGCTCGCGCCGCGTCCAGCCGCTCAGCCAATTCGGGGACGACGAGGCCAAGGAATCCGGGAAAGAAAGTGCGCAGCAAGGTCTTGAACAGCCGATCGTGTTCGGTTGGCATGGCGCTCCGTGGGAGCGCCCATCCGGCCGCCCAGTCGACCCGGATTCGCGTTCCACCCCCATATAAGACGGAAAACGCCTCTCCAATCTCACAACTTTTTTGAGTTCGGGACGCATTTCATCTCTACAGAGAAGGCGACGGATCGGCGTAGAGTCCCCCCGGTGCTATCCTCCCTCTGATGGCGACACCCGGCCCGGTTGACGTTCTTGCGGAAGCGGAACGATCTTTGCGGCTTCATGGACGCGTGGTGCTCTGCCAGATCGTCCGCTCCGAAGGATCGACCCCTGGAAAACCCGGCTGGAAGCTGCTCGCCCGGCCGGATGGCTCGGCGTTCGGCAATCTCGGTGGTGGCGCGTTCGAGGCGATGGTCACCGCGGACGCCCTGGGGAAGCTGGCGCAGGCGGTGCCGGTGTCTGAGGTCAAGCGGTACTATTTCACCGAGGAGGCCGTGGCGTTCAAGGGCGAGCCGACCGGCATGGTCTGCGGCGGCATGGCCGAGGTCTTCCTGGAGGTGATGGCCGCGCCGCCGGTGCTGGTGATCTGCGGCGGCGGCCCGGTCGGCCAGGCGCTCGCCCGGGCCGGCGCGCTGGGCGGCTTCGAGTTGCTGGTGGCGGACGACCGCGCGGAGTTCCGCGATCCGGCGCTGTTCCCCGCCGGCACGCGCCTGGCCGCGGTGACCCGGGAGTATGAAGAACCGTTTCTGGCCGGCGTTGTGCATCGCGACCTCTATCTGGCGGTGGTGACGCGGTGCTGGGAGACCGACACGGCGGCGCTCGCCTCGGTCCTCAGAAACGAGCCGCCGCGGCTCTGCTACCTCGGCCTCATGGGCAGCCGGCGCAAGATCGCCCGGGTGCGCGCGGAGGTAGCGGCCCGCGGCGGCGAGCTCGACCGCCATGTGCTCCATGCGCCGATCGGCCTGCCCATCGGCGGCGACAGCCCGGGGGAGATCGCCATCGCGATCCTGGCGGAGATCATTGCGACGCGATACGAGAGAGAGACGGAAGGAAGAGAAGATGCAGCAGCACAGCTCGATGATGTTGGAAGGGTGGAACGGAAGAATGCTTGACCGGGTGAAGCTCCCCTTAGCGGCGTTGTTCGTCCTTTTCGGCCTGGCATCGCTTGGATCAGCCGCCCACGCCGCTCCGTCCCCCGCCGCCTGGCAGGTTTTGCCGATCTGGGCCGGCGACATCCGGACGCTCGCCGTCGCTCCCGCGGATCCGGACCTCGTCCTCGCCGGCACCTCGGCCGGCCAGGTCTACATCTCGCGCACCGGCGGTAGCGTCTGGGAGAACGCGGGATCGTTCCTGCCGTTCCCCGGCTGGGTGGTCGGCGCCCTGCGCTTCGACCCCAACAAGCCGTCGCGCGTCTGGGTCGCGCTGTGGGGCGTCTGGGGGAGCGGCCAGGTGGCTTTTTCGGACGACCTCGGCAAGACCTGGTCGGCGCGCTCCGCCGGGCTGCCCAATGAGGCCGTCTACACCCTCGCCCTGGTTCCCGGGCAGGAGGGCAAGCTCTACGCCGCCACCGCCTCCGGCGTCTGGGGAACCGAGGACGGCGGCGGCGGCTGGCACCAGCTCACCGCCGGCATCGAGGACATGGGCAAGGTCTCCAGCCTGCTCGTCGATCCCAGCAAGCCCGACTCGGTGATCGCGGGCACCTGGCGCCGCGCCTACCGCAGTGAGGACGGCGGCAAGACCTGGGCCGGGGTGTTCGAGGGGATGGTCCTCGATTCCGAGGTGTTCAGCATGACCGCGATCCCCGACAAGCCGGGAGAGATCTGGGCGACCACCTGCGGCTGGGTCTACCACACGGCGGATCGAGGCGACCATTGGGAACGCTTCAAGGACGGTTTCGCCGAGCGCCGCACGCCGAGCTTCGCCGCCCTCCCCGACGGGCGCTTCCTGGCGGGCACCGTCGGCGGTCTCCACCTCTCGACCGATGGCAGGAACTGGCAACCGATCGGCGACCCGGCCCTCTCGATCGCGGTGATCGCGGTCACGCCGGAGCGTCCGAAGCGGGTGATCCTGGGCACCGAGGGCTCGGGCGTCTGGCTGTCGAACGACGGCGCCGCCAGCTTCTATCCAGCGAGCGGCGGGATGACCAACTCCCGCGTCTCGGCGCTGGCCCTGTCCGGCAACAGCCTGCTGGTCGGGGTGAGCGACGCCGGCCCGTTGTCCGGCGTCCACCTCTCCACGACCAAGGGGGAGAGCTTCAACGACTTCCGGCCGCTGCCCAATGTGCTCGACTTCGGAGTCCACCTCGGGCGGCTCTATGCGGCGACCGAAAAGGGGCTGTTCGAGCGCCGGGGCGCCGACTGGTTCCGCCTCAAGGAGCTGGGAGAGAACCGGGTGGAGCAGATCGCGATCGACGGCGACCGCATCGCCGTGCGCACCGCCGAGGGCCTGTGGGACCTCGCCGGCGGGCGCTTCGTGCCACGGCCGTTCAAGCATGGCGCGCCGCGCTCGGCGGCCTTCTTCGGCGACGCCCTGTGGGTGACCGACGCCAAGGGGGTCTATCGGCTGACCAAGGACGCGAACCACACGATCGACGCGCCGTTCGCCGGCGGCCGCCTGCTGCGCCTGGACGATCAGCTCCTCCTCGCCGGTCCCGGCGGCGCCTTTGCCCGGCCCGCTCCGGCGGCCGACGCGGACACCCCCGGATGGACCGAGCTGACCAGCACGGCGTCCCGCCTCCTCTCGACCGGCGACGCCCGCTGGTCGGCGGTGATGGTGAGCGGCGACACCGTCCGCCTCTACGACCGCCTGGCCCACAAGCTGGTCATCCTGGACGTGCCGGTGCCGGCGCGCGATCTGTCCGCCGCGGTGGTGGGAGACGGCCGGCTGTTCCTCGGGACGTCGGGATATGGCGTGCTGGTGAAAACGCTGGACTGACCCCTCAGCGCGGCCCGAACAGGATGAGGAGCGCTCCGGCGGCGCAGAGGATGCCGCCGGCGAGATCCCAGCGGTCGGGAACGGTCCGCTCGACCAGCAGGAGCCAGAGCAGCGAAGACGCGACATAGATGCCGCCGTACGCCGCGTAGGCCCGGCCGGCGAACGCCGCCTCGACGCGGGTGAGAACCGCCGCGAAGAGCATCAGCGCGAGCACGCCCGGCACCAGCAGCCATGGCGGCCGGCCGAGCCGGAGAACCGACCAGAAGGCGAAGCAGCCTCCGATCTCGAGGAGCGCCGCGAGCAGGAACAGCGCGAGCGGCTGCAGAGCGGCCATGACGGAGCCAGTCTAGCAGCCCGATTGCATCGGGCAGCAATCCCCGCCCGGCGCGCCAGCCTCCTCGACCCTTTCGAGGCCCTCCGGCACGATTGAATCGTATCGCGAACGGTGATGAAGCGTAAGAATGAAAGAAATCAGGGGGTTGGAGGGGTCATTTTGAGGTTTTTTGATGAAGTTTGAGCCGTGGATTGAGGACCTTTGGGAGGCAGCCCGCTATTCTTCGGTTGTGGTTCTGAAGTTCTGAAGGTCTTGAAGGCAAGTCGGGTTGGAGGGAGTCGCTGGGTAGTTTGCAGGTCTGAAGCTCTGAAGGTCTTGTAGGCGTCGGGATGGAGGGGAGTCGTTGGGTGGTCTGTAGCACTTGAAGGTCTGAAGGTCTTGCAGGCGTCGAGTTGGAGGGAGGCAGTTGTAGGTCACATGCAGGTCTGATTTGGAGGGAAGGTCGGCAAGGCCCAGGGAAATCCTGGGCTTTTGCTTTTTCGGCGAGCCCCTTTCGGCTAGAATGCCCCGCTCGGACCCGTCTGGCACGACGGCGAGATCTTGGTTGTGGGGATTTATGCCGCCGTTTACGCATCTCGAATTCCATCGCTATGGCATCGGTCTCGTCCCGGAAAGCCGGGGAGCGGAGACCGCCATCTATATAGAGGTGGTGCCGGGCAGCTCGAAGCCGCTCCGGTCGTGTACCTGCGCCGTCAGCAAGAAGAAGACCTGTGACCATCTGAAGGACCTCTCCCGGGCCGTCACCGAGGTCCAGAAGGTCTCCTCCGTGCTGGTGTGGGAGGCGAAATTCACGGCCTCGGTCTGGCACCGGCTCGCCAAGCTGTTCTATGAGGGCGACCAGCAGGCCGCCGCCAAGGTGCGGGTGCAGCGGATCGAGGATGCGGGCAAGAGCCTCGTCCGCGTCACCTCGGCGGCCGGCCAGGAGCTGGCGCTCTATCTGGAGGACTCCGAGGCGCAGCTCCGGTTTCTGGAACGGACCGGCAAGGTGGCCGGCGACGGAGTGTTCGACCGCGCCGGGCTGCTGGAGCGCTTGGCTCTCTTCCAGGCGACGCCGGACGAGCGCGCGTTCGCGAAGGCCGGCATGCGGACCCATCGCCAAGCGTGGGAAGAGAGCTTCTGGCATCGCCTGGCCTATCACTGCACGCGCGAGCACGGGACGAACGGGGCCGCGTGCGGCACCTTTCATCCGTCGATCGACCAGGAGTCCGGCCGCTTCACCCTGACCTACCGCCAGGCGGACGGCGTTCCGGTCGTCCAGGTGACCGTGCCGCGCGACCGCGTCCGCGCCGCTCTCCGGCTGCTCGCCGAGATCTATCCGGAGCAGGAGGACCTCGCGATCCGGCCGATCCCTCTCCAGTCCATCCTCCACATGAGCGAGGAGACGGAGCTGGATCTCATCGAGGTGCGGCCGATGCTGCGCGCCATCCAGGCGAGCGGCGAGGCGCGGCTGTTCTCGCGCGACGACCTCCAGAAGTTCCGCTACGGCAATCTGGTCTGGCTCAGGGAGCTGAATCTGCTCGCCGAGCTCGAGAAGGAAGGGCAGGAGCGGAAGTTTCGCGCGCCGGCCCGCCTGACCCTGGCGCGCAGCCAGGTGCCCGGCTTCCTCGCCGCCCATGGCGCCGATCTCGGCGCCGGCACGCTGGTTCTCGACGAGCCGCTCCAGAAGCGCCGCATCTTCAAGACCTACGACCGCCTGGAGGTCGCCTCGCTCGATCTCGAGGACGCGCTGGAGCGGAGCTGGTACTGGCTGGCCGTGGACTACGGCTTCGGCAGCCAGAGCATCTCTCTCGCGCGTCTCCTGGAGGCGAAACGGGAGGGGCTGCCTTATCTGGAGGTTGCAGGCGGCTGGATCGATCTGAACGCTCCGGCCTTCCGGCCGCTGGACGACCTGCTGGCGGAGGAGACCAAGGAGCGCGAGGAGCAGGTCCGTTTCTCGGCCGGTGAGCTGCTCCGCTTCCAGGCCCTGGCGGAGCAGCCTCTCGAAGTGTCCACACCGGCGGGCACGGCGGGCGCGGACATCCTTGACCGCCTCCTCCATCTCACGCCCGCCGCGCCGTTCGTGGCGCCGCCGGGGCTCGCGACTCCCCTGCGGCCGTACCAGCAGACCGGCGTCGACTGGCTGCGCTTCCTGGCCGAGAACCGGCTGGCCGGCCTCCTCTGCGACGACATGGGTCTCGGCAAGACCTTGCAGACCATGGCGCTCATGGTCAGCCTGCTCGAAGAAGGCGGCGGCGAGCCGTTTCTCGTCGCCTGCCCCACCAGCGTGGTCAGCCACTGGCGCGACCAGCTCCACAAGCATGCCCCCGGCCTGAATCCGGTCGTCTATCACGGTCCGCAGCGCAAGCTGCCGCTCCGCCTGCGGCCGAAGGACGTGGTGGTCACTTCCTATGGCGTGCTGCGCCGCGACGCCGAGGAGCTGTCGGCGATCCCGTTCCGGCTCGCGGTGTTCGATGAGATCCAGCAGGTCAAGAACCGCCAGACCCAGGCCTGGCAGGCCGCCTCGCACCTGGTCGCCCAAGTGCGGATCGGCCTCACCGGCACCCCGATCGAGAATTCGCTCGGCGACCTGAAGACCCTGTTCGACCTCATCCTCCCCGGCTACTTCGGCTCCGACCACGCCTTCGAGGAGCGCTTCGGTGTCTCCGGCATGGCGGGCAACATCGGCCTCGGTGGAGCCGCGACCAGCAAAATGCCCGAGCTGCGCCGGATGATCTCGCCGTTCGTCCTCCGCCGCCTGAAGACCAGCGTCCTCGACGAGCTGCCAGCGAAGATCGAAGACGTGCGCACCTGCCCACTGTCGGACGATCAGGTGAAGCTCTACCGCGACGCCGTTGAAGGAAAAGGCGCCGAGCTGGCGCAGGCGCTCGAAAAGGCGGACGAGCCGCTGCCGTACATCCACGTCTTCGCCCTGCTCAACCTCCTCAAGCAGATCTGCGACCATCCGGTCCTGGCGCTCGGCGATCTCGACCGCGTCGAGGAGTACTCCTCCGGCAAGTGGGATCTCTATCAGGAGCTCCTCCAGGAGGCGCTCGAAAGCGGGCAGAAAGTCGTCGTCTTCACCCAGTTCCTGGGCATGATCACCCTCATGGAGCGCCAGCTCCAGAGGATCGGCGTCGACCACGTCACCCTCACCGGTGCCAGCACCAACCGCGGCCAGCTCGTGGACCGCTTCAACCGCGACCCCGCCTGCCGCGTCTTCCTCGGCAGCCTGAAAGCCGGAGGAACCGGCATCGACCTCGTCGGCGGCTCCGTCGTCATCCACTACGACCGCTGGTGGAACGCCGCGCGCGAAGACCAGGCCACCGACCGCGTCTACCGCATCGGCCAGAAGCGCGCCGTCCAGGTCTTCAAGCTGGTCACCGAAGGAACCCTCGAAGAGAAAATCGCCGCCATCATCGACCGCAAGCGCCAGATGATGGCGAGCGTCGTCGCCGAGGACGATCCGAAGCTGGCGAAGATCTTCAGCCGCGAGGAGCTGCTGGAAATGCTGCGCGGGGTGTAGTTGCCGAGGTCTCCTCTCAGGCCTGCCCGGCTCAACGCAGAGGATGGCCTGCGAAGGTCTTCAACCGGGAGGAGCTACTGCGAGGGGCTTGATGTCACCCGGACAGTAGAGGGTGACCCCGGCCGGACGGTCAAAATCCCGATCGGCGGATGCGAAAGCTGTGATTTCCAGTCCTTGCGCGGTCGATAGAAGCAGAGAGTCGTTCGTCAACAGCCCATAGCTCCTCCTGAGGAGACCCGCCTCGGCAAAAGCGGAGAGGTCCAGTGGCACGATCTCGATATCCATTGAGGGGATCTGCGCCACTTGCTCCTGGTACAAGTCGAGCTTACGGACCACATCCGGTCTCTTGCGCAGTTTTTGAGCCACGTTCCCTGGAGAGACAAGGCCTTTCAGTACGGCCTCGAGCATCATGAGCCGGTGGGTCACCTCGGTCAGGGCGATGATGGATGTCACTCCGTCCAGCTCACCCAGCTCACAACGTCTGAGAAAGGTCCTGCATGCCTGTGAGGCACCTGTGAAGTGGTAGATGAAGATCGGCGCGTCAATGAAGACTCTGGTCCCGGAGGCCACCTGATCAAGAGTCGAAAAGGTCATCTTCCTCTCTCAGAATCTCAAGAACCTGCCCCGGTTCGAGCGGCAAAGTGCCCCAACTTGCCTCCACGGCACTGATCGCCTTGTCGCGTTGTTCGAGATCCGCATTGCCGGCAGGGACCAGTTTGGCCATCGGCTTGCCGCGGCGGGTGATCACGATGGTCTCACCACCATAGGCAACCCGACCGAGCAAGTCGGAGAACTGCTTCTTGGCTTCGGCCACGTTGAGAGACGTCATGGGGGCCCTCCTTGGATCTTGAAGTTGGTCATGATGGCCATGATAGCCTCATATTCCGGCTTGAACAACCTTGCCCGTCGAGAGCAGGTTCGCCGCGGAGGACTGGGCGAACGCGCGCGAAGACCAGGCCACCGACCGCGTCTGCCGCATCGGCCAGAAGCGCGCCGTCCAGGTCTTCAAGCTGGTCACCGAAGGAGCCCTCGAAGAGAAAATCGCCGCCATCATCGACCGCAAGCGCCAGATGATGGCGAACGTCGTCGCCGAGGACGATCCGAAGCTGGCGAAGATCTTCAGCCGCGAGGAGCTGCTGGAGCTGCTGCGCGGGGTGTAGGGCGCACGGGACGCTTAACGGCGGATCGACTTGGCGGAGGAGGAACAGGCCCCTCGGCCGTGAGGCTCCACAGCGGCGCGCCGCAAAGTATTTTGCTCACGCGAAAGCCGTCTCGCTGAACGGGAAGAGTCACCCGTCAAGAGGGAACACCTTCGTGCTGAACGAGAGCGCTCTCCCCTCCAGAGATAATGCAGCACTTGCTCACGGGAGAGCCTTTTTGTTGAGCAAAAAGGGTCTCCCGTTGAGCGGGAGAGCTTTCTCGTTGAACAAGAGAGCCTTTTTGTTGAGCGCGAAAGCCTTCTCGTTCAACAAAAAGGGTCTTCCGTTGAGCAGGAAAGCCCTTTCGTAGAACGGGAGAGGCTTTTTGTCGAGCCGTCGTGCAGCACTTGCTCACGGAAAAGCCTTTTTGTTGGACAAGAAGGGTCTCTGGCTGAGCGGGAAAGGCTTTTCGTTGAACCGTTGTACAGTGCTTGCTCACGGGCAAGCCTTTTTGCTCAACAAAAAGGGTCTCCCGTTGAACAAAAAGGGTCTCCCGTTCAACCGGAAAGCTGTCCGTTCTGCGAGAAGGCGCCAGCTCGTCGACCGCTTCAACCGCGACCCCGCCTGCCGCGTCTTCCTCGGCAGCCTGAAAGCCGGAGGAACCGAAGATCGCCGCCATCATCGACCGCAAGCGTCAGATGATGGCGAGCGTCGTCGCCGAGGACGATCCGAAGCTGGCGAAGATCTTCAGCCGCGAGGAGCTGCTGGAGATGCTGCGCGGGGTGTGATGCTTCTGCTCAACGCAGACCCGGGCCGAGCGGTATTTCACCGCGGGCGATGCGCTCCAAGGTGGCGCAGAGAAATGCCTTCTCGAGAGCTTGCACCTGACTCTCCAGGGCATCAACGGTGGCTCCAACCGGAACCGGACAAGTGGCTTGTGCGATGACCGGTCCTGTGTCGTACTCGGCGTCGACCAGGTGCACCGAAACTCCTGTGCTGGCATCGCCACTGGCGAGCACTGCTTCGTGAACCCGACGGCCATACATGCCCTTGCCACCATGCCTGGGCAGAAGTGCCGGATGTGTATTGATGATTCGGCCAGCAAAACGCTCCAGCGTTTGAGGCCCGATCTTCTTCATGTACCCGGCTAATACAACAACATCCGCACCGGCCTCGGTGAGCATGCGGCATATCGCCGCGTCCAACAGCGCTGGCTCTGGATGTGTGACGCCGCTGAGATGAGCAAACGGGATGCCGTGGGCGGCAGCCCGCGCTATCGCACCGGACTGGCCGTTGTTTGAGATGATTGCGACCATCTGCCCTTGCAACCTGCCTTCAGCGATCGCATCGACGAGTGCCTGCAATGTTGTTCCTTCACCAGACGCCATGACAGCGATTCGCATAGCTGATGCTTTCTCTCGGCTCTAACCTGAGGGTGATCTCGCTGCGAGCAGCTTCTCATGCCGCTTGGGCTACGCCGGGCTGCCGGATCAGGCATTCTGCTGGAATCCCGAGCTCCTGGTGAAGTCTTCTGATCATCTTGAGAGTGAGCGGCCGCTTATGGCTGAGAACCTCATATACACGGTTGGAGCGGCCGATCATTGGCTCCAGGTCCTTCACTGTCAGCCCGCGCTGGTCCATCACAAATTTGATAGCCTCTACGGGATCAGGGAGTTCCAGAGGGAAGTGCTGACGCTCGTAGGCTTCGACCAGCGTAACCAGAACATCGAGCCGCTCACCCTCGAGAGAGCCGGGTTCAGCCCTCATCAGGGTTTCGATCTCCAGGAGCGTCGCTCGATAGTCCTCTTCGGTCTTGATCGGATGGATGTTCATGCTCTTCTCCCCTTCAAATCGTCTGCGCATCGATCTGGTCGTAGTCGGCATGGGTACCAAGGAAGCGGATGTAGACCACGCGATATCCGTAGTTGATCCAGACCACCAGCCGGTACTTGTTGCCTGCGACGTTGACGGCGCGACCGTCTCGGAGGATGCTGGCATGGCCGAAGTCGGCTTTCACGTCGGTCGGCGACGCCCAATCGGCCTTCACAACGTGCCGATACCACGCCAGGACCGGCTCCTTGGCGTCCGCACGCGCGGGTTCCGCTTCCCAGAACGCCTTGAGCGTTGACAGCGCGATGACCCGCATCGGCTCGAATGGTAGTCCCAATCCGGGACTCCTGCCAAGTCCCGGAGGCCAGTCGCGGTCTGAGCGCTCCTTGCCTCTCGATGTCGCCAGCTCTGACAAGAAAGGTCGGTCGTATCTGTTTACCGCCCTCCTGCTCCTCGGTGGGCCCGGCGGGCCTGGGGGATACCAGGTATGCCGAGCGGGAACTTGTTCTCCCTCCAGAGGTGTGGTGTAATTCCCTGTAGAGATGCGGA